>Ga0209960_1000101_pt1 | contig 279725 bp, 268 predicted proteins | sample ThiBiot_500_plan_2_FD_183947 | JGI IMG/M metagenome (GOLD analysis project Ga0209960, IMG submission 183947) | Wastewater bioreactor microbial communities from Cape Town, South Africa - Thiocy_expt_500_plan (SPAdes) | ecosystem: Engineered > Bioreactor > Thiocyanate-remediating >... | reverse complement strand
GCTAATTCCTCATTCATAACAGTATCCATATTGGATGCAATGATGGGTAAATGAATTTTTTTATCTTTGGTTAGCCAACTTTCTAGATTAGGTTCTGTTCTAGAGGGGATATTATTAAATTGTGGTACCAACGCCACATCATCAAAAGTATAAGCTTTTTTCATAGTGCCTCTTCTTAGGAATTTTTAGTACAAACTGTTCCACAATACCAAAAGGACTTTTGGGATTCAACTTGGAACTCATCCGATATACAATTGATCGAGAATTACCTTTTTATAACTCCAATTGCATTCACATTAACGATTGCTTTATTATTTTTATCCTTGCTCGATTTTTTGCAGAATTTTACAATAAAGTTTATGAAATCGTTGCAAATCATTTATCAATATTTATTAAGAATAAAATATCCTGTGTCTTTGCCGACAGATATTGGAGAAGCTTTAGGTATTCCCATTCGTAATTGCTGGTCATTTGAAGAATTTTTCCACCAAGTGATATCACCAAGTACCAAAATTACAAATTTGAAAAAATATATGCTTAGAGAAGAGGCAGAGCATCTTTTTTTAAAAGCGGCCAGAAAGGAAAAATTTTGTAACAATACATTATTTTCCTATTACTTCAATGAAGGGTGGCTAGAGTTTTCTCTCCAATTTGATAATTGCTCGAGGCTTAGGAGAATATATATTCTCCATAAGCAAATTGAAGAGCCTAATGGCATTGAATTGCCATTAGCTAATGATTAAAACCCAAGTTTCGCCCCTAAATCACGATTGAACAAAGCCGAACTTGACTAGTGGAAGAGGATTTAGGGGACAACTTGGGTTTAAACTACTTTTCAGAGCAGTTTGAAGTCATCACTATTTTATCAAAAAAAATATCAATCGTTTGAATTTTTGGTTCAGAATCTTTTGTAAAGCTTATTTTTTGAGTTATAGAATAATCAGCACATTGTTCAAAACAAATTCCTTTAACATTTGCTGGATGGTCATATCTTATTATAAATTGCATACTGAAACCATTTTCAATTGCATGACTTTTAAAACTCGTTATATAAGAAGACTGCAAAAATTCGTTAAAAAATTCATTTATAAAGTTTATGCCACTTGCTTTAAAACCATTTCCAAGCAGATTTAATTTTATGGTTGGGGCAAAAAAAGAGACCTTTTTATGATTAGAAAATGATTTAGAATAATTTTCCAAAAGGCTTTGGTATTCTCCAAAGACCTGAAAATGAGCATTCATCATAATAATACCTAATACTTAAACTTAAACGGACAAATTGTAAAAGAGAATGATGTTTTTAATGAAGTATTATTGTTCGGGAAGATCAACTCTTGGTTCATTGACCATACTTGATTGAAGGTGGGGTATATGTAAACGACTTGCTAATTCTTTTGCTATTTTATTAACGTGCTCATGGCTATTTTCTATAAAAACTTCATACTTTGTTTGAGTACCGCCAATCGATGTGCCGCAAACAAAAATATTTGGTACCGTAGTTTCCATCGTTTCATCGTTAAAAATAGGTTTGCTCTCTTTTGAATGGGTGGGTATCTTAAGCTTTTCAAACAAAGAATTATCAGATTCAAAACCAATCGCTTTGATTACAAAATCAGCTGGTAAAAGGCTAATGTGTTGATCTGTTTGTATTTTAACGTGATCATTTGCTATCTCTTGAAGGGTAGTTTTAAAATAAGCATCTATTTGTTTTTTTTTAATGCGACTCTCAATTTCTGGCAGTAACCAATATTTAACCGATTTAGATAAGCTTTCCTGTCTCACAATTAAAGAGACTAAAGCTCCACAATGGTAACACCTTAAAGCAGCTTCTACTGCAGAGTTTTTCCCTCCTACGACGACAACATTTTTTTTAAAAAAGCGATGAGGATCACCAAGGGTTGAAAAAACATGGGGTAAGCTTTCCCCTGGAATATTTAGAGTTCTATGTTTTGCCATTCCCCCTGTTGCTAAAATAATATATTTAGCAATGTAAGATTGTTCCCCCTTATTCGACTTAGTTGTAATTAAAAAAAACTCTTCAACCTTTTTTAGGTTAATCACTTCTTCGTAGGTATTAACTATTAAATTTTTGCCCAGCACTACCGATCGCAAATAAGCTAGATATTGTTCCCTAGAACAGCGTTGTTGATCAATAGTTTGGATTGGAAGATTTGCAATGCCTATACGTTCAGTTGAACTAAAAAAATGAGTAGATAGAGGATAATCAAAAATAGTTTGTCCGATTTGAGCTTTATCAAATTGGATGTAAGAAATACCAATTTCTTTCAAGACTACAGCCATCTCTAATCCAATAGGTCCAGCTCCTATGATTGCAACGTCGTATTTTTTCATGTAATTAAACTCAAGGCACTACCCGCTTTAAACCATTCTATTTGTTTTTTACTATAAGAATGTTTAGCTAAAATTTTTTCTTTAATTCCATTTTTGTGACAAATTTCAAGGGTCAGTGGCTTATTAGGCTCAAATTCACGTAAATGTAAAATATTTATCCTATCTTCTTCTTGAATTTTGTTATAATCGGATGGATCTTGAAATGTAAGAGCTAAGATACCTTGTTTTTTTAAATTAGTTTCATGAATTCTTGCAAAACTTTTTACCAATACAGCAATACCACCCAAATGCCTTGGCTCCATAGCAGCATGTTCTCTTGAAGATCCTTCTCCGTAATTTTCGTCTCCGATGACAATCCATTGTATACCACGACTTTTGTAATCTCTTGCAACTTTTGGAATCGGTTCTACTTCATGGGAGAAAATATTTAAGGTTTGTCCTATGCAATCTCTACAAGCATTAAGAGCCCCCGTTAACAAATTATCAGAAATATGATCTAGATGCCCACGATATTTTAGCCATTTACCTGCTGGAGAAATATGGTCCGTGGTACATTTACCTTGTACTTTTATAAGCACACATAAATCTATTAAATCTTGCCCATTCCAAGGTTTAAAAGGCTCTAAAAGTTGCAAGCGCTCACTTGTAGGACTCACCTTAATTTCTATGGAGCTTCCGTCAATCGCGGGAGCTATGTATACATTTTCTCCTTCTTTATAGCCGTTAGGAGGCAATTCTTTTCCGTTGGGAGGATTTAAAACAATTTCTTTTCCCTCCTGATTTCGAAGGGTATCTTTTAGTGGGTTGAAAGATAAATTTCCAGCTAAAGCCATAGCAATGACTATTTCTGGACTTGCGACAAAAGAATGAGTTCCCGGATTAGCATCATTTCTGCCAGAAAAATTTCTGTTATAAGAAGTTAATATGGAATTTTTTTCTCCAAAATTTACATCGTGTCGATTCCATTGACCAATACATGGTCCGCAAGCATTGGCTAAAACTAGGCCCCCAATTTCTTCTAAAACTTTTAGCTGTCCATCATTTTCTATAGTTGCTCGTATCTGTTCAGATCCGGGCGTTATGGTTAAGGGGCATTGAACTTTCATTCCAAAAGAGAGAGCTTGTTTAGCAATATTTGTCGCTCTTTCAATATCTTCATAGCTTGAATTCGTGCAAGAACCGATTAAAGCAACGGAAATTTTTTCAGGATATTTATTATTTTTTACAGCTTGAGAAAATTCAGAAATTGTCCAGGCTTTATCTGGAGAATATGGTCCATTAATGTGAGGTTCAAGGGTCGTTAAATCTATTTCAATAATTTGATCATAATATTTAGAAGGATCTGTGGTTATCTCTTTATCCGCTTGTAAATCGTTTTTAAATGTATTTAAGATGGAGACAATTTCTTTACGATTAGTGGCGACTAAATATTCTTCCATTTTGTTATCATAAGGAAAGACAGAGGTTGTAGCTCCAATTTCTGCACCCATGTTGCAAATAGTCGCTTTTCCAGTACAAGAAATTGTTTTAGCACCTTCTCCAAAATATTCAATTACAGCGCCAGTTCCTCCTTTAACAGTTAAAATACCCGCTAGTTTTAAAATAACGTCTTTTGCACTTGCCCAGCCATTTAATCGGCCTGTTAGATGAACCCCTATAATTTTCGGCCATTTAAGTTCCCAAGGCATACCTGCCATTACATCGACTGCATCAGCTCCTCCAACTCCTATTGCCAACATTCCAAGTCCGCCAGCATTAGGGGTGTGAGAGTCTGTTCCAATCATTAAACCACCTGGAAAAGCATAATTTTCTAAAAGGACTTGGTGAATGATTCCAGCGCCAGGCTTCCAAAAGCCAATTCCATATTTATTAGAAATACTTTGTAAAAAGTCGAAAACTTCTGAGCTATCAATGGCAGCTTTTTCTAAATCAGGCTTAGCTCCAAATTCGGCTTGAATTAAGTGATCGCAATGAACGGTTGTTGGAACTGCCGTTTTTAATTTGTTGGCTGTAGCAAATTGTAGTAAGGCCATTTGAGCCGTAGCATCTTGCATAGCTACTCTATCAGGATTAAATTCTACGTAAGTTTCCCCTCTTTTTGGTTCAACTGTATAGTCATTCGCTAAATGCCCATACAAAATTTTTTCTGTTAAGGTAAGGGGTTTAAGAAGATTTTTTTTAACTTGTTGAAGTTTTTGAGAATATTTATGATAACTTTTTTTAATATAATCTAAATCAAATGCCATAAATTTCCTTAATTTAAGAAATTTCCTTATAATATTTTAGCAAAAAAAAACGAATAGAATTATACTATACCCCTTAAAACTTAAGGGTTCATTTTGTGGATTGAATATTTAAATATCTCAATCTCTTAAATCCAGATTTATAAACTATATCCTTTCTTTAAAAGTTTTCTATTAAAGAAATGCTTAATATTAATCATTCATTTTTTATTATATCCTTGAATCGGAAAGTGAATAACTTAAAGTCTTAAAAAGGAATAGCTCAAAAAGATTGGAAACAATAAAGCTATTTCTACTATTTATCTTAAATATTACATATGAGATGAAGCAGATAGACACTTTACAATTTTACCATCAAGGCCAATTTAATAATTTTAACTTAATGCAAGGCAAACATGGCTGTTCCACAACCCAAATTTAGAGAAATTGTATTACAACTTCTTTATAGTTACGATATTGGTCGATCAAATCCTGAAGATATGATAGAAATATTGATGAAAGAAGTTGAAGTAACCAAAAAAACTGTTAAAGAAGCGCAAGTCAAAGCGGATAAAATATTAGCTGCATTACCAGAGCTTGATAAAAAAATAGCAGATGCTTCAACAGCTTATAATTTCGAAAGAATTCAAAGCGTTGAGAGAAACGTTTTGCGTTTATCTTTATATGAACTTTTTATTGAAAATGAAATTCCTCCCAAAGTAGCTATAAGCGAAGGTATTAGACTTGCAAAAAAATTTGCCTCTCCAGAAGGTGCAAAATTTGTTAACGCCTTGTTAGATACTATTTATAAAAATGTAGAAGGAAAAGATGAGACCTAATATCTTTACAGCTTAAAGAAAATAAAGATTTACCATTTAAGCGCCCTCTAACACCTTTAATAGAATGCTTGAAATAGACGAATTATCCGATTTTGAAAAAAACATTTCTTTGAAACAATACACCACTTTTAAGATTGGAGGTAATGCGAAATATTTTATTGCAGTTTATGATGAACAAACATTAAAAAAAGCATTATCTCTTTGCAAAATTTACAATTTCCCATTTTTTGTTTTAGGAAAGGGTTCTAATACACTTTTTGATGATAGAGGTTTTAATGGTGTAGTAATCTTGAATAAAATTGATTTCTTTCAAGATTTGGGAGGGGGTCGTTTTAGTGTAGGTGCAGGTTATAGTTTTTCTTTACTTGGGAATAAATTAAGCCGCCTTGGTTGGAGTGGCTTAGAGTTTGCTTCGGGAATACCTGGAAGTGTGGGTGGAGCTATTTTTATGAATGCTGGGGCTAATGGACAAGAAGTTAGTGTTACAGTTGAAAAAGTTCTTTACTTACATGAAAATGGTCTTTTACAGGAATATACTTTTGATCAAATAAACTTTTCTTATCGTAAATCGATTTTTCAAGAATTAAGAGGGGTTATAGTATCTGTGATTTTTAGCTTACGATATTCAAATGAAGCTCGTAATCGACAACTTAAATTAATTGATTATAGAAAAAAAACACAGCCTTACTCTGAAAAATCCGCTGGTTGTGCTTTTAGAAATCCCAAAAACGACTTTGCTGGCGCTTTAATAGAAAAGGTTGGATTAAAAGGTTTTAAAGTTGGTGAAGCATGTGTATCGTTAAAACATGCAAATTTTATTATCAATGAAAGTAATGCCAGTTCTACAGACGTTTTAAAATTAATCCAAGCAATTAAAGATAAGGTTTTTGAAGAAACTGGAATTCATCTTGAAAGCGAAATTCTATATGTCCCATACAAGTGAGTACTTATGAGTTTTAAAGCAGATATACATTGTCATAGCACTTATTCTGACGGCACTTTAACACCTAAAGAATTAATAACAATGGCAAATGACATTGGCTTAAAAGGTTTTTCTATAACTGATCATGATTCAGTGGAAGCTTTTCACGAAATGTCTACTTTTGCAAAAGAATTCGATATCAAAGTCATACCTGGAGCTGAATTCTCATGTATGCAAAAAAAAGAAAGCGTTCATATTTTAGGTTATTCATTTGATAACGAAAATCCGCACCTACTAGACTTTTGCCGTAAGCATCATGAAAGACGATCACTTAGAAATAAAGAAATTTTAGATAAACTCACAAAAAAAGGTTTGCCTATTACAGAAGAAGAAATAACAACAGTACTTAAGAACGTTCAAGTAAAAAATAAGCAAACCATTGGTCGGCCACATATTGCATTAGTTATGATGAAAAAAGGATATGTTAAAACGATTAATGAAGCGTTTAAACTATATCTTGGGGAAGGACAATCTTGTTTTGCACCCGGACAATCTTTTACAGTTGAAGAAACCATTAACGTTATTCACCAATGTAAAGGGCTTGCAGTAATTGCTCATCCGCATCTATTAAATAATGGTAAACTTCTTAATGAATTGTTAGAACTGCCTTTTGATGGTATAGAATGTTATTACGCTAAATTTCCACCAGAAAAAAATAGCCGTTTTTTAAAAATTGCTGAAAAGAAAAATCTTATAGCAACCGGTGGATCAGATTTTCATGGAAGTATAAAACCGGATTTACAATTGGGTTGTTCATGGGTTGAAGAGAAGACTTTCATGACACTTTTTAATCATTTTCAACAAAATCTAAAGTGAATGTCCGCTTATCATTATTTGCTTAAAAAATTATTTTCATTAAATCTTTTTGGTGGAGTTAAATTGGGTTTAAAAAACCCTTTATTATTAAATGATTTATGCCAAAACCCTCTAAAAGATCTTAAAATTATTCATGTAGCAGGTACAAATGGCAAAGGCTCTGTCTGTACAAAAATAGCTAAAGCTTTAGAATATGATGGTTATAAAACTGGATTATTTACTTCTCCCCATATTTCCACATTTAGAGAGAGAATCCAAATAAATGGACATATGATTTCAGAGTCTGAAGTTGAAAGCCATTTAAATAAACTTTTTTCACTTATCGAAGAGAATCAGATCACGGCTACTTTTTTTGAAGTAACCTTTATTCTAGCTCTATTGCATTTTGCCTTCCATAAAGTTGATTATGTTGTTTTAGAAACAGGTCTTGGGGGTCGTTTGGATGCAACAAACATTTCTAAACCCATTCTTACAATTATTACATCGATTGGTAAAGATCATTGCGAAATACTTGGCAACACAATTGAGGAAATTACGCTAGAAAAAGCTGGGATTATTAAAGAGAACACTCCAATTATTATCGGCAAAAATGTTTCTTCTGCAATAATTACCCCTATTGCAAAAAAATATAACGCCCCTTTACAACAAGTTCAAGGATCTTTTAGAACATACCTTGAAGAAAATAATGCAACAGCTCAACTTGCAATGAAGCATCTACCTTTAACCCGAGAAGCTATTTCACATGGTTTAATGGCTATGCCTCTATGCCGATTACAAAAAATTTCTTCCAATCTTTATCCTTTAGCTACTTTTATTTTAGATGTTGGACATAATCCTGATGGAATAAAAGCTTTATTTGATGCATTAAAGAATAAGTATCCAGATCAATCCTATCATTTAATTGTGGGATTATCAAAAAATAAAGACATTGATCAGATTTTAGAATTAATCGCTAAAGAAAATATAAATGTTTATTTTGTTGAAGCTAAAAATGGAAGAGGAGCTTCCCGTTTAGAGCTAAAGACAAAATTTTTTCAAAAACATGGAAAAATAGGTTATGAATATAGTTCTATTGATGAAGCCATTAAACAAGCTTATTCTTTTGCCAAAGAAAAAGAACTAATAGTAATATGTGGCACTTTTTTTATAATGTCTGAGGCAAAAAACGCTTTGGGAATAATTTGTGAAGAAGATTATATCGATTTAAACGAAAGATTCACTCCATCAAATTAAATTATTCTTAAAAAGATATAATTTTTTTTATATTTTTAAACGCTCGTATCAGTTTAAGCAATTAAATTTAGTTTACTGCAAAAATACTAGTTCCTCGCAAATTTATTTTTTAACGTTTTGTTTTAAAAATATTAGTAACTGGTTTTGTCTAAACGGACTTTTCCTCTAAATATACGATAGATAGCAATAGTATACGAAATAACAAGAGGCACTCCAATAACCGCTATAATGAGCAAAATACCAAGCGTTTTTTCAGAAGACGCCGAATTGTAAACAGTCAAACTATAATTATCTGGATCTAACGTATTGCGAACAACATTTGGATAGGTCCCAACGCCATATAAAGCAAGCAAACAAATGATATTGATGCAAGATGAAATAAATGCCCATCCATCTCTACCGTGATGTATTTCACGAGGAATATTTGCTATGGCTAAAAAATTAATGATTGCAACAATAAAAAAAACTGGCCTTTCTTTAATAGCATTTGCCATATGAGGCATGTAAATTAAGGTAGCAACAGTTGCTATAGCATAAGTCATAATAAAAAAAATGATGCTAGGATTAACCTTTTCTCTTAATTTATCATGCAATTCATTATCGGTTTTCATGACTAAGTAAATGGAGCCATGCATAGCAAATAACGCAACGGTCATTATTCCTATCAATAAAGAGTAGGGATTCATTAGTTCCATAAATGTACCACTAAATTCACCATGTTTATCTAACGGTATTCCCCTTATTAAATTTCCCATGGCAATTCCTAAAGTAAGAGAAATAATGACTCCTGAAATAAAAAAGAATACATCAAAAGTTTGCCTCCACCAATACATAGGCTGCTTACTTCTAAATTCTATAGCCACGGCGCGAAAAATTAATCCACTTAATAAAATCATGATAGGAAAATAAAAAGAGGAACAAATAGTAGCATAAACTTCTGGAAATCCTGCAAATAAGGCACCACCTGCAGTTACGAGCCATACTCCATTGCCGTCCCAAACTGGCCCAATAGAATTCAAAACTATTCTTCTTTCTTTATCATCTTTTACAAATAAATGGAGCATTCCTACCCCTAAATCAAATCCATCTAAAATGGCATAACCAGTAAGAAGTATTACAAAAACTGTAAACCATATGAAGGCTAATTGATCATGTAGGCTCATTTTTGGTTAACTCCTTAGCTGCTGCTGGTTGATAATAGTGATATGGTGTAGCTGTTTCTTCATCATCTGGACCGGTTTTTATTTTTTCGTTGAGTAAATAAATAAAGAGGATAAATAAAAGGATATATACAACACCAAACATAATAATAGAACCCAATACCTGATTAGCAGTAACCGTTTTAGAAAGTCCATCTGAAATTCGTAATAAATTGTATACAATCCATGGATAGCGTCCAACTTCTGCAGAAACCCATCCGGCTTGGTTAGCTATTTGAGGAAATAGTACAGACAAAATGAGAAACCAAAGGATGATTTTATTTTTAAAGAGCATTCCATTTCTCCATGAAATGATTGCTAATATAGTGGCAAAAACCATTGCTCCCCACATGTAAAGCATAAGATGATAGGTTTGAAATACTACAGAAACCCTCGGCCAATCTTTTTCTGGAAAAGCATCGAGCCCCGTAATTTGAGCATTCTGTTCCCCTTTTGCCAGCAAACTTAAAACAGTCGGTACACGTAAGGCATAATCTAGTTGTTTTGTCTCACTATTTGGTATTCCCCAAAGAGCAATACCAGCTCCATTTTCTGTTTTATAAATGCCTTCGAAAGCTGCAAGTTTGGCTGGTTGATATTCGGAAACAATTACTGCACTCATATGACCTAAAAAAACTTGAAGCACTAATGATATAGCTGATATCCATAAGCCAACTTTTAATGAGATTTTAGCAAAAGGAATATGTATTTTTTTTAATAAATAATAAGCACCAACGCTTATTGCTAAAAAAGATCCTGCTAACCAACATCCAACTACTGTATGAGCTAAACGTACAAGAGATGGAGTATTTAAAACGATTAACCAAAAATCTGTAATTTCAGCTCTTGCATAAATACCTTCTCCGACAATTTTGTATCCCATAGGAATTTGCATCCATGAATTAGCAACTACTATCCAAATAGCACTAAAATGAGCTCCTAAGCAAACCATTAATGTCGCAAAAAAATGGGTCTTTGGATGTACTCTTGTCCAACCAAAAAGCAATATGGCTAAAAAGCCTGATTCTAAAAAGAATGCAAATACACCTTCTGCTGCTAATGCACTTCCAAAAATATCCCCAACATAGCGGGAATACGTTGCCCAGTTTGTGCCGAACTCAAACTCCATTACAATGCCGGTCGCAACACCTATAGCAAAAGTCAAGGCAAAAATTTTAGTCCAAAAATGAGCTAACGTTTCATATTTTTTATCTTTAGTTTTTAAATACATCCCTTCGATAATAACTAAGATTAAACCTATACCAATGCTTAAAGGAGGATAGATGTAGTGAAACATAATTGTTAAGGCGAATTGTAAGCGTGCTAAAATTTCTACATTCATATTTCTTCCAATAGTAAAGTGCCAGTTATTAATTTTAGATACCAAAATCTATGCATTTTGGGACTGTAACCTTTGATAAATATCTATGTTGGCAGATGATGAAAGTAAATTAATTTTTTTCTTTAAAAAAATCAATCTTATTGATTGGAAGTGTATTTATTCTAATGCTTTAAAATGGTAAACTTTTAGCCTTTACCTTTTGTAATTATCTTTATTAGGAGATAACTCGTGACTAAAATAATGGGAATCATCAATGTTACCCCCGATTCTTTTTATGAAAAAAGTCGCTCTTTTTCTGTTAAAAATTCTTTAGAAATAGCCAGAAAAATGATCCTAGATGGAGCTGATATAATCGACATTGGAGGAGAATCAACAAGACCTGGCTCATTACCAATTGATGTAGATGAAGAGCTTAATCGGGTCATCCCCTTGATTGAGCTTTTAAGAAATGAAAGTGATATACCTATATCTATAGATAGCAAAAAACCGCAAGTGGTAAAAGAGGCCATAAAAGCTGGTGCAAATTTTATAAATGACATCACAGGTTTTAGTGATGTTGAAATGTGCCAGCTTGCAAAACAGGCAAATATACCGATCTGCATCATGCATATGAAAGATGATCCTTTAACTATGCAGATCAATCCCCATTATCCTAATGGAATTATTCCTACCTTAATGGCCTGGTTTAAAAACAAAATAGAATATTTACAAACTCTTCAAATTGATGTAAATAAAGTTTATCTAGATCCGGGAATTGGTTTTGGAAAAACTGTTGAAGATAATTTTGCAATTATACAAAATCTGCGGCAACTGAAAGAGTTAGGTTTTCCTCTTTTATTGGGAATTTCTCGTAAATCCTTTATGCGTAAAGTTTTAAACTGCAATACAAACGATCTTTTGTCCGCAACTATAGCCATTAACACAATTGCAATTCTTTCAGGTGTAGATATCATTAGGGTACATGATGTTCTTGAACATAAAAGAGTGATTGATTTATTGAAAAGTGGAAAATTAACTAATTAATATTTAAAAGGTTCTGTGTTCCAATTTATTATTCCTACATTTGAAATTGTTATTATTGCAGTAACAATTAATTATTTGCTTTCATTTTTTTGGAACACACGTGCCATGGATTTGGTTTTTGGTTTAATTGCCTTTTCTCTTTTATACGTCGTTTCAAAATGGTTTCATTTTCCAGTCGTGCAAAAATTAATGCTTTATTTCGTTAACTTTGCGGTCATTGCAGTGCTCGTTATTTTTCAACCAGAATTAAGATTAGCTTTATCAAAATTAAGTCTTAAGGGAAAAAAATATCGAGAAATAACAGAATTCGATAAATTTTTAGACAGTATTGCCCAATCTGTTTATCGCATGGCAGAAAAAAGACTTGGTGCGTTAATTGTATTAGAAAATCAAGATCCATTAGATGAATATGCTAACAAAGCTGTTATCCTAAACGCCCAATTTTCACCAGAATTATTAGAATCTATTTTTGTGACTAGTACTCCACTACATGATGGAGCTGTAATTATAAGAGGTACGACTATCCTATCTGCTGCGACTATTTTACCCTTAGCCGATGATAGCTCTCAAATTTCTAAATCGATGGGAACTCGTCATAGAGCAGGCCTTGGGACAAGTCAAGTTACAGACGCTTTAATTATTGTTGTTTCAGAAGAAACTGGTAAAGTCTCAATAGCAAGAGACGGCATAATGACACGTGGCATTAAAATTGATCGCTTTAAAGGAATTATACGCAGCATCTTTACAATTCAGCAAAATTATGATGCCATAGGACGCTTAAAGTTATGGAACAAATAGTTTATCGTTTTTTTTTACAAAATTGGCCACGGAAGGCAATTTCGATATTAGCCGCACTGTTAATTTGGTTTTTTGTAAATCATTCAATAAGCGACACAAAAACAATTCCAGGCGTCCCTATTCGTATCGTAAATCTTCCAGCCGATAAAACAATCGATGGACTTCTGCCCAACGGAATTTTACGTAAAAGGATTGCATTAACATTAACTGGTTCAAAAGATATTATACACGAATTAGAACCGGGTGACTTAGAAGTTTTAATTGACGCCTCAAATATTGATCGAGAAGATTGGGTTTTACAAATCAATAAAAAAAATTTAGTGAGTTTAAATCCTGCTATTGACTTAGGCCATCACTTAACAAGTGTAACTCACAATGAATATATATTACGTTTTAGCAAATTAGTAACCTGTAAAATTCCTATAACTATTTTAACACCTGCCGGAGACGCTCCTTTGGGGTATGAATATCTCGATATTTGGCCTCAAAAACTTTTACAAACGATGAGTGGTCCAGAAGAAGAATTACAACATTTAAAGCTCAAAGGTTTTGAGTTAAGTTTTGATTTAAATGACATAACGCAAGCTGATTTAGACGCTATTACGGAATCACCCTTTAATGTTCAAGAGGATGAATTAAGCTTTCTAATTCCGTTAAATTGGAAAGAAATTCCGATCCCCTTTCATAACAATGCTTTAGAAGAAATAAATGACCCTGATGCCCAAAACTTACGCATTGATTTTTTAAGGAAAGAATATTTACCCATTAAAATGGCTATACCAATTCAAATTTTCTATCCTTTAAAAAACATAGATTCATTAAATCCTGATAATCTGCACATCCTTAAAGGACAAAATATTGAACAAAAAAATGGCATTACAATCTTTACCAAACCATTATATGTTTACGAAGTCAGTCGCTTATTTTTAGAAATAGTAAAAGAAAACTTACAAATCGTTGTGGTTGCAGCTCCCAATAATGAAAGTGAAAATTTATTGTGGACTTTAGAAATTATTAATCCAAAGCAACTTGAAGATACGTATGTTGCCTATATGAAAGAAAAAATTCCTTTTCAAAATTTTATTTCATCGGCACAAATGCAAAAAAGCTATGAGCTTATGTTGAGAAATCGTTTCAAATTTTATATGCATAAAATAGCCTTGTTTACCGCACCCAATGAGCCTCTAATTTTAGATGCATATATTGAAAATAACCAAATCAAAATTAGAAGTTAATGCCAGCAGAAAGATTTTTTTTAGTTCATTCGTTGCAAAAAAATGAATCTATTATCATAAAAGATGAAGAATATCACCACCTTGTGCGTGTCATGCGCAACAAAGTCGGAGATCAAGTAGAAATTATTAATGGTAATGGTGTGTTAGCTATAGCTGAAATCGTTGCTATAGAAAAAAGACAAGCCTCATTGATTATAAAAGATCGATTTGTAAGCGTTCCTCCAAAATTAAAAATTACGCTACTACAATCAATTCCAAAACCTAATCGGCTGGACAACATTGTTGAAAAATGCACAGAACTTGGTGTAACAGATATTTGCTTAATAGCTACACAAAAAAGTGATCGAAAGGAACTGAGTGAAGATCAACTAAAACGACTAGCTTATTTGAGTATAGCGGCTGCTAAACAAAGTGGAAGACTTTTTCTTCCAAGAATTACTATTCACAATCAATCCTTAGATTTTCCTAAATCGACATGTTTTTATGGTGATGTAGATCCAAGTGCGCCTTTATTAGTCGATTTTATCCAAAAAAACCAACTTAGTTCAAATATAGTCATTGCTATTGGCCCAGAAAGTGGATTTACGGATGAAGAGTTAAGAACATTCAAATCAAAAGGTTTTCAAGGAATTCATTTAAATAAAGCTATTTTAAGAACAGACACTGCTGCTATTACAGCTATTGCTCTAATCGCTCACCTAACAAAAATCTAATTTTTTTAACCTCAAGATTTGCTGTAAGCAAATTTTCCATTTCCAACCAATTTCTTTTATAAAGCTTTGCAGATAGGATAGAAAGCCTATTCATTATTACAGCTTAAGGTAAGTTACCAATTGAATTTAAATTTTTTTTTATATATTTCTAAAGTCATCTTAAAAATTGGCGAAATATGAATGAACCTATTAGCAATAAAGCTTACCAAGCAGCCTACCTAACAACCGATCAAGCAAACAATTTATTAAATTCATACGAAGGGATGTATTATGTTTGTGAGCTTGCTTCTTCAATATTTGAATTGCTTAATAAAGTTTTAAAATCTGTCCCTCAGCCAATAATTAAAGCACAACAACTGGTAAATGGATTTTTGGGGATATCTTCAAGCTTTGATATAGTTGATAATATAAGCAAATGGCTAAAACCTGATAAAAATGCAGCTGTAATCTGGAAAAATTCCAAAAAAAAATTTGGTGAAAGAGTTGTTACCTCTGTTGAAAGCATTAATAGTTTAGTTAGCTTTTTAAATAACATAGATTTGATTAGTTTTTTGAAAGATAACCCAACTTTTACTCAATATTCTAACATAGTGAGTATCATTGTAAGTGTTTTTGGCATATTAAATAACTCAGATAAAATTGAGGAAAATAAAAAAATTCGAATCAAAGCAACGGCTTTATTTCAGGAATGGAAAAATAGGTCTAATTTAAACGACGCAACCAAACTTGAGATAAAAAATAAAATAACCTATTGGAAACAAAAAACAGACGTTGTGATAACAAAAAAAGACAAAAAGGTTAGTGAATGGACGCAATTAGACCATTTATTTGATAATAATCCTTTAGCTTATCAAGAATATTGCCAAGGAAAAGAAAAAAGATGGATGGTGATTCAACAAAATGCCACCAATCGATTTAAACGCTCCTGTGTTGCAATAGCTGGTAATATATTAGCAATTAGTTTGCTTGTTTTTTCAATCTTGTTTGCCCAAACTTTTATTTTAACGACTTTGATTTGTACAATCGTTGTTTCTGCATTCAATGTCATCCAATTTGTGCTTGACCAAATTTTTAAGAAAAATGAATTGCCAAATCTTCCAAATATTCTTCAAATATCTAATACGACCCCTTTATAGATAAGAGATTTTTCTGGATCTAAGGTCACTAATTGACCATTTTTTAACACCTTCATGGCAGTATCTGCTCGAATAATTGCAGGCTTATTAAATCTATTAGCTAAATCTATAAGGGCATGTTCTGATTCCAGATCTTCAATTTGGTTTTGAAGTATGACACCAAGTGATTCTTGAATTAAAGGCATGTAAGTCTCATCACATTTTGTAATGACAATAATCTTATTTTTAATTTCGTATGTTTTTATAGATTCAGAATCAAATACTAATACAATATTACCGTGAATTTTTTTTCCAACTCCTGAATGGCCTCTAACTAAGACTTCTCCTATATTTTCTACCATCATCATATTGGTAGTACCAGAAATACCAAATGGGGTTCCGGCTGTTAAAACTACCAAATCACCATTGTGCAATAGCTCACGTTCTAGAGCAAATTGGCTAAGTTTTCCAAAAGCTTCACTAATCGTTGCGCAAGGTTCACTATAAACGGGTGTAACTCCCCAAGCTAAAGCTAATTGATTATAAGTTTTTATATCATGCGTTAAGGCAATGATGGGCATTTTTGGTCTAAAACGGGCAAGAGATCGAGCGGTCGAACCTCCACTTGTACAAGTAAAGATTGTTTGTGCGTTGGAAGAATATGCTGTTTTTACCGCGGCTGATGTAATCGATGAAGGCACATCTAAATAAACAATTGAAGCTTGCTTTTCAAAAAAGCCTGTATAATTAAATTCTTTTTCAGCTTCTTCAATTATACTTCTCATGGTTGCAACTGTTTCTAATGGATATTTGCCAACCGCTGTTTCACCAGAAAGCATGACTGCTGAGGTGCTATCATAAATAGCATTAGCTACATCTGACGCTTCCGCTCTTGTAGGCCTTGGATTATTAATCATTGATTCTAGCATTTGAGTGGCTGTGACTGATGATTTTCCTGCAAAATAACATTTTCTAATCATCATTTTTTGTAAGCTTGGAACTTGGCTAAAAGGTACTTCCACGCCCAAATCGCCTCGCGCTATCATGATTCCGTCAGCTATCTGGATTATATGATCAAAATTTTGTACTCCCTCATTATTTTCAATTTTAGCAAGCACTAATATATTTGATTTTTTTTGTTCAGCTAGAAGGTCTTTAATTACAAGCACATGACTTGCCGATCTAACAAAAGAGGCAGCGATAATATCAACATCATTTTTGCAACCGAATATAATATCTTCTATATCTTGATCTGTAATGGCAGGCAAATTCAGGCTAGCATAAGGGACATTTACCCCTTTACCTGATTTTAAAGTGCCTCCGTTATCGATTTCGATCCAAACACCTTCTGGCAAAACCTTAATAACGTGCGATGAAATATAGCCATCATCAAAGAGAATTTTAGTTCCAATTCTAAAATCTTTTATGACTTGAGATGGATGAATGGAAAATTGTTCATCGTCCCCTTCGATTCTTTCTGCACTAATAAATAACTTTTGCCCTTTATGAAGATCTATAAAACCATTTTTAATTTTTCCAACTCTTATCTCTGGACCTTTTGTATCAAGCATTATGGCAAGAGGGACTTTTTTTTCTCTTCGTGCGGATTTTAATAGGTCAATCACTCTTTGATGCTCGTCGTGTGTTCCATGGCTAAAATTTAATCTAGCAACGTTCATTCCTGCATCAATTAAGGCACAAATCTTGTCATAATTTTGCACTGAAGGACCGATTGTACAAATAATTTTAGTTCTAGCCATGTTACTCCGTTAAAGCCTCTTAAAAGAAATTTTGTCTGTTCAAGCAAAGTTTAAATGTAATTGTTCTACATATCCTAAAAACTAATCTTTGATAAATTCTTTGATTTATGCAAATTAAAACTTAAAATACTTAAAGCTTATTAAATTTCACAATAACAGTTAGATTCCAATCCATAAACTAAAAAATTAAAATATTTAGGAATTTGACAAATTTATAAACTAATAGTAAATAGTGTTAAAAAAGAGGTATAAAAAATATGCAATTTTCAACCAAGTATTTTATTTTGCTGTTTTTAGTTTGTACCTCTTGTCTATTTGCTGAAGTAGAAACAGTCGTGATTCGTTGGTGGTATAGCAGTGCATGTCTTGGCTCTTGCGTAAGGGATATAATAAAGTATTTTTCAAGAGTTTATGGAGTGGCAGAAGTCAGTGTTCAACAAACAGAAGGGCAAATTTCAATTCGGTGGAAGCCCTATGTTACATTTGAATTTTTGCCTATGGACACAACCATGCGTTTAATCGGTCTTAGCATTCGAGAAATACGAGTAAAAGTTCAAGGAACTATCGAACATGATGTCGATAATATATGGCTCGTTTCAACAGGGGACAACACGCGCTTTATGCTTATAAATCCAATTATTCCAGTAAAAAATCAATATGTGGAAGAGCATAATCCTTTAAATCGTGGTTTAAATATGGAACTTAGAAATAAGTTCATGGATGCACAAGCAAATGGTCAATATGTTACTGTAGAAGGAAGGCTCTTTCAACCTATCCGCTCTCCTCCCTTAATGTTAGTTGTAGAAAAATATACAATGACTCCACTTGATGTTGAAAAACAAATGAATCCAAAACCTAGAACATTTGGTTTTGGATTACCAGGTTAAATATAACACTTTTGTAAATTCACCATATATTTGTTAAAGAAGATATTTCTAAGAAAATTATTTATATTTTTTTATAATTGCAATTCTATAATTCAAAAAAATATAAATAGTATTACTAAAATAGATAATTTATTTGACATAGTTTAATTTTATATTTATTTAATAAATTATATATATAAAATAAATTATATTTTTGAGGAATTTATGAATAGTGAATTTCCTACAACATCTGAAAATATTTTTGCCGCTTCACAGGATCAGATCACAAAAAACTATTCTGAAGAAAGTTCTTCAAGTAATTTTTCACATATTATAAATATAATGCCTATAAATGAAATAAGCTCCTATAAAGAAAAAATTGATAATCAACTAACATTACTAAATCAATTAATTAATAAATCTAAAAAGAAACAAAAAGTTGTTAATGAGATTTGCGAATATTATCAGAAAAATCCACTGCTTTTGCTAACCATTTTAGGTCAATTAACTACTTTAATCGATCATAAAATTAAGATAATAGAAGAAGATAATGTAGAAAACTTAAAAGAAAAAATTCAAAAAAATTTTGAAGAATTGTCCTATAAAAGTATTCAAAAAGTTATAGCTCATTATCTTGAACACAAAGAAATTCAAATTCAAAACCCAGGAATTTGTAAAAAAACTTTAATACCAATTGAAATAAGTAAATTTTTAATTCTTAAGAATGGTTCCTTAAATTTGGCTTTAATACCCTACATTTTGAATGATTTTGAACATCACAAGGCTAAAAATTATTTTTTAAATATTAGACGAGGTTTAAAAATACTTTATAATAATCAAGGAGTAAGAGATCAGTTTGATCGTTTTAATTTAAACCATATAACAAAAAGTATGAATATGATTATAAGATTAACTTATAATCTTAAAGAAGAAAAAAAAATTAAACCTTTTCATGTAAAACGTTTTGTGTTGTCTGGTTTTCTTTCCCATTTTCGTCAATATTCAGAAGGATCTTGTTTTGCAAATTCTTTAGTTATATATGTCCTTAATAATTCTCCCGATCTTTATTTAGAAGATATTTTTGAATTATTAACTCATGACAGATTGATTCGTACTAGAGGTGATAAAAAAATTTTCTTTCCTTATCTTCTAGGTTCAGATTCTAGAATTCCTCATCAATATATACAAATAACTAGTGATGGCAAAATTAAAGATAAAAACATATTTGTTTGGGATTCAATTGATTTCAAAGATTGCTTTAAAATTCAAAATATTAAAAATCCTAAAACTTTTTTTCTAAAACGATTTAAAGATAAATTTATTGAAAGTGACACCCTTTCTTTAACAATTAAAGATTTGTTAAAAGAAATATCGGCTTGTTCTTGCAAAGAACAACATCATACATGCAAAAACTTCTTGTTGGCAACTGCAGCTTTTGAATCTCATACATCACCATTTATTTTACAAATTTGGAATAATGCTATAGCAAATATGGCCGAAGGAGAAAATAATAGTCATTTTAAAACTGCCCTTTCAAAAGCTTTATTTCATGCCTTACAATTTACCATTCAAAATATCCCAGAAGATTTTATGGATCTTCCTAAAATTATTGTTGAAGATATTCATGCTAAACTGATGGATAGAATTCAATATCTTTACGATCCATTTATTCAAAATAATAACGCTGATAGTGGCTTTGTTCTTTACGACCGCAATTTTCAAAAAAGCCTTTTGAAATGGGTTCGTATAGATAACGAAGAAGCCTTTGTAACTTTGCTAATAAAAATTATAAAGTCTTTGCGTTATGATCATCCTCTAACAAAAAAATTGTTAAAACAATTTTGTCAGTACATTGAAAGTAAAACCTTTATAAAAAAAATTAAAGAGAATTTTTCAGATTCTAACAGCGGATATCCTTGGTTAACAAAAACCGGTAATGATGCTTATAGAGTCTTAAACACTTATTTTAATAAACGGGCAAAAACGGTTATAAAAACATACTCTATAAAGAATGCGAAAGATTTGCTAAAAATTTATATTGATTTGCATAAACAATTAAAAATAACCATTTTCGATAAAATTCAGCCATTTTCAAAAACGATACCCTTAAGAATTGTAGGTGTGCACGCTTGTTCCTTAATGTTCAACAAAGGACTTGTTAATAATGAATCGATTACAGTCGAGGAAATTTTTGAAAAATTATTAGAATCATCTCATTTAATTAGTGAGACATTTATTAGTTTAAAAAAACAACAAAAAATTTTGGATTATTTCTTCAAAATTTATCAAGAAGAATTGAAGCAGTTAAATATCGGATCCAAGAGTCATTTAAAAAGAGAAGAGTTAATTCAAGAAACTACCTATTTTAAATTCAGGAATCTTGTCGTTCAAGCTTTGAAAATATATTGTGAAAAAAAAGTTCAAAAAAAATTAATTTTTGCTTTTGATCAAATATTGTTTAACCATTTATCAAAAGAAGATAAAAAAACTTTATCGTTTCATTCCATACATTTTGCCGATACAAATTGGTCTAAAAAGGGCAAGGATGTTCATTTTTGTTTTAGTATAAATCCTGGGACGAATAAGTTGGAAGTTTGGGAAGTAGACGATAAAGGAAATAATTTAAAAATATTAAATCAAGATTATTGGGTAAAACATAAAACTTGGGAATATTTTATGATCGACGAAGATCTTGAACAAGCAGCATAAATACTTAAATTCTTATTTTTTTTTAAGAAAAATGAATTTGGCTATCTACTTCCAATTCCTCTTCTTTAACTTCTTTCAAATCAAAATTTTCTCCAACATCGTCTATTTTTACTTCTTTCTTCGATATGGACCAATTTTGTAGTAGCTCTTTAAAATCCTCAAACGCAATTTCTGTATTAGAAAAAATTTCATCGTTAAAAATAGCTTTTGGCTCTTTAAAAAGCTTTAAAGGTATTTTGTAAAAAGAATGTTCTATTTCATTTAAAAATGAAAAAGTCGTTTCCTCTAATCCCTTATGCAACGTTTCTTCATCTATTTCATTTTTATAAATTTTTTTAAGTTGTCGAATTTCCTTCCAAGGTAAGCGAATCGATTGGGTTTGTGTGTCTAATGTAACACTAATAAAACGCTCTTTAAAAAAGGTAAAAATAATTTTTTGAGAGGAATTATTTTTAAAAAAAGAAACTTTGTTACTTTTCCCAAGTTTTATATTGGATAGAGTATTTAAAGAAATACTTAAGTCTTTGTCATCATCACTTAAATGGATGGAATCTCCATGAAGAAATACTGGTAACTGATCACCATTCGTAAATTCTACTAAAAATAGGGGCTTTTTTTCAGAGCTTTTTTGATTATTCCCAATTTGGATGTTTTTAATATAATGAGTGTTAAACGGTATCTTTAATTCTTTTTCTTGATTCGTAGAGAAGAGTATAAATTGATTTTCTTGGATTGAGGAAACGTAATGTAAATCGTGATTTGTTATGTAGGCCACTTTATTATCTGGCAAAAAATGAATTTCTTTTAGCTGATCTTTGGAAAAATCGATATTACCAAAGGAAAAAGTTAATTGAGGAATGTAGATTATATTCCCGCAAATTTTTTTTCCGTCCGTAAATTCGATAAAGTCTTGGGCATTAATAAAACAGATTTCAGGAGAGTCTTCGCTAAAGACCGGTATAAAAAATAGTAAGCAGTAAATTAAATTAATAAACATAAGTATCTGGTAATTAAATTTTTACGTTTTATCAATAAGGGGGTAGAGTTTTAATAGTACTCTCAATATAATTATTTTAAACTGTAATTTCTAGATCTTTAATGATAAAATAAAATTATCTTTAAACTCTTTCTATATCTTTTACCTAATAAAAACTAAAGTGAATACTCATAAAATTATTTTAAATAAAGTAAAGGTCCACAATTTAAAATCTGTGGATTTAACCTTAAATCCAAATCAATTAATTGTTTTTACAGGGGTTTCAGGTTCTGGTAAATCATCTTTGGCATTTGACACATTATATATGGAAGGGCAAAGAAGATATGTAGAATCTCTTTCTACTTTTGCTCGAAGACAAATGGGTGACATGGTTAAGCCTGATCTAGAACATGCTTCAGGTATCTCGCCAACAATCTCTATTGAACAAAAAACTGCCGGAAGAAATCCTAGATCAACTGTTGGAACTATGACGGAGATTTATGATTATTTAAGAGTTCTTTTTGCAAGAGTTGGGATTCCTCATTGTCCTATAAGCGGTGAACCAGTATTGCCACAAAGTCGCGAAAGAATCATTAAATCCGTTCAAAATTACCCTGAAAACACTAAAATCATCGTTTTATTTAATTATGCCAGTGGTAAAAAAGCTGAATTTAAAGAAGATTTTGAAGATTTAATTCGAAAAGGTTTCTTAAGAGCTAGAGTTGATGGTCAATTTATCAATTTATCTGATGAAATAAGTTTAGATGGTAATGTGGCTCACGACGTTGATGTCGTTATAGATCGATTAGTTGTAAATTCTGAAAATTTCTCGAGAATAACAGAAGCCTTAACTTCCGCTCTTCAATTAGGCAATGGTGTCTGTATTGTTTATGACTTAGATAAAGATGAACAACAATTATTTTCAATGTTTGCCTATTCCCCAACTTCAGGCATATCTTATCCTTCTTTAGAACCGCACGATTTCTCTTTTAATAGTCCCTCAGGAATGTGTCCTCGCTGTAACGGAATTGGGAATATTAATGAATTTGATTTAAACCAAGTGATAGATCCAAATTTAAGCATAGCGCAAGATTGTTGTTCAATAGCGAGCTCCTATCAAACAGTACGTTACGGAAATATTTATGATAATTTAGCCGATCTTTATCATTTTTCTGTCCACACCCCTTGGAAAAAGCTCTCCGATAAAGCTAAACATATTTTTTTATATGGCACTGAAAAAAAATGGACTCGTATGCAATTCATACATCCAATCACCAATGCCAGATGGTCAGATCATGTGCAATGGCGAGGAGTCTTATATGAAGCTCACAGTAGATTTGCTGAAGCTAAAAGTGAATCTTATCGAAAAAAATTTCAAAAATTAATGAAAGAGCAAGTATGCCCTGAATGCCATGGAGAAAAGTTAAAACCATATCCTAGAGCTGCAACACTTGGAGGTAAAAGGATTGCCGAAATAGCCGCTTTAACTATAGAAGAATGTTACGATTTTTTTAAAACAATAACATTCTCAAAACAAGAAATGCAAATTGCCGAAGAACTCTTAAAAGAAATCTTAGATCGATTACATTTTTTGAAAGAAGTGGGTCTACATTATCTAACGTTAAATAGAACAGCTCCAACTTTGTCTGGTGGAGAAGCACAAAGAGTTAGACTTGCCTCACAAATTGGCTCTGGACTTGTTGGCATCACATATATATTGGATGAACCGTCTATTGGTTTACACCCTCGCGATAATCAAAAGCTTATTACAACTTTAAAACATTTAAGAGACATCGGAAATACAATAATCGTTGTTGAGCATGACGAGGAAACAATTTGGGAAGCAGATTGTATCGTCGATTTTGGCCCGGGACCCGGCTTTAAAGGAGGGCAAATTCTTCATAATGGTGACCTACCTTCTTTTTTAAACAATGAAGAATCTATTACAGCCAAATATTTAATCGGTAAAGAACAAATTAAAATACCTCCTAAAAGACGAAAAGCCTCTAAACTTGCCATTGAAATCAAAGGGGCTTCTCACCACAACTTAAAAAATATAAATGTAAAAATTCCCCTTGGGGTATTTATTGCCGTAACCGGTGTTTCAGGCTCTGGAAAATCTTCCCTTATTACCGATATTTTATACCCTGCCCTATCTAATTATCTCCATCTAGGCGAACATGAAGTTGGTAAACATAAAGAAATAAAGGGAATTGACAATATTGATAAAGTCATTGGAATAGATCAAACTCCAATTGGTAGAAATCCTCGCTCCAATCCCGGCACTTATATAAAAGTACTCGATGAAATTAGAGATTTGTTTTGTTTACTACCTGAAAGTCAAGCAAGAGGTTATAAGCCTGGAAGATTTAGCTTTAACGTGAAAGAAGGTTCATGCCCTCAATGTGAAGGAATGGGACTTGTTAAAGTTGATATGGATTTTATGGATGACGCCTGGGTCGAATGTTCCTTATGTAAACTTAAACGTTTTGATTCAGAAACACTTTCAATCTATTACAAAGGGAAAAATATCTACGATGTTTTAGAGATGGAAGTCGATGAAGCTGTTGAGTTTTTTGCCAATATTCCATCTATTAAACACAAATTAGAAACTTTACAAAAAGTTGGAATGGGTTACATAAAGCTAGGACAATCTTCAACCACTTTATCTGGAGGAGAAGCGCAAAGAATAAAGCTTGCAAAGGAACTTGTTAGACCATCCACTGGAAAAACATTATATATTTTAGATGAGCCAACCACAGGTCTTCATTTTCACGATATAAATCATTTGCTCCAAGTTTTACACGAACTTGTTGAAAGAGGAAATACAGTTTTAGTAATCGAACATAATATGGATGTCGTAAAGACAGCTGATTGGATAATCGATATTGGTCCCGAAGGTGGAAAAGGAGGCGGACAAGTAGTCGCCACTGGAACACCTGAAAAAATCTCAAAACAAGACACGCCAACTGGTAATGCTGTAAAAGCTGCTTTAACGCACAACTTTGAAGAAAAAATTGCTCATGCTATTGCGATTCACAATAAAAATAAACAAAGCAATGCTCAAAATACGAAAATTCAAGAAATTCAAGTCATTGATGCAGAACAAAATAACTTAAAAGGTGTCAGCGCTACTATTCCAAGAGACAAAATAACTATATTTACAGGTCCATCTGGTTCTGGCAAAACATCTTTAGCTTTTGAAACAATTTATGCTGAAGGTCAAAGACGATACATCGAATCTTTATCCCCTTATGCTAGACAATTCGTAAAACAAATGGCAAAACCCAAAGTTGGTAAGGTTGAAGGCTTATCACCAGCCATTGCAATTGAACAAAAAAATCACGCTGGTAATCCGAGAAGTACAATCGGAACTATGACAGAAATTTACGATTATCTACGAATTTTGTACGCTCGAGTGGGGATTCCACATGATCCAGAAACAAAAGAAGTCATTAAGTCTATTAGTAAAGACTATGTAGTAGAAAAAATTTTAGCTTTCGAAGAGGGTGAAAAAATACAAATTTTAGCTCCGATTACTATTCGAAAAAATGAATCATTTTCTGATGTTTACACAAGATTAAGTAGACAAGGTTATTTACGAATCCGTTTAAATAACGAATTTTATGAATTGTCCCAAAATATTGAAGAGATCCCTTTTAACAAAAAACAAAAAAATGAACTTTTTTTGGTGATCGATCGCTTAAAAGTATCTTCTTCGATTCAAAATCGTCTTTTTGAAGCTGTAGAACAAGCATCCACAATTGGCGATGGACAATTAATTGTTATGAGAGAAAAAGAAGATGTTTTATTTAATTTGGCTTTTTCAGTCGAAAGCACAGGTAAATCTTATAAAGAAATTACCCCTCAGTCTTTTGCTTTTAACACATCTGAAGGAATGTGTCACGATTGCTTGGGACTTGGATATCAATATGGTGCAAACCTAACGCAATTTCCTGAAGTTATGAATCGATCCATTTTAGGACTTATGCAATATCTTTGGATGGATCATTCTTATGGTGAAGCTTACCATCTTTTTAGAAATTTTTTAAATAAGCATAATATTGATCCCTACATTCCTTTAAATGAGCTTTCGTCCAAACAATTGCAATTATTAATGAATGGTTCAACAGAAGATTGGTACGAAACAGATAGTGGTTTGCGTTTACGTTGGATCGGAATTAATAACACTTTAGCAAAAGCTGGCAAAAGTGCAGTTGGAAGTAAAAAGGAGCTTATTATTCCTCTTCTAGATGAAATAACCTGCTTTACATGTAATGGGGATAGAATAAATGCATTAGCTAGAAATGTTACCATAAATAATTTAAATATTAGTCAGTTATGTGCTCTACCTTTAGACCAAGCTTCCCAATTTATTGAGACTATTGCCATAAAAAAAGAAGATGAGAAACTTCTTAATGAAATTTTCATACAATTAAAGAATCGTTTAAATTTCTTATGTGAAGTAGGTTTGCAATATTTAACATTAGATCGAAAAGCACCAACTTTAAGTGGGGGTGAAACCCAAAGAATTCGACTAGCGCGACAATTAGGTAGTGGCCTTACAGGAGTTCTTTATGTATTAGATGAACCAACTATTGGCTTGCATCCAAGGGATAATGACCGCCTAAATCAAGCTTTAGATCAATTAAAAAAACTTGGCAACACTTTATTAATGGTAGAACATGATCCTTTAACCATTCAAAAAGCAGATTATATTTTAGATTTTGGACCACAAGCTGGATTGCATGGGGGACATATTACTGCACGAGGCGATTTAAAACAAATCATGCATGATCCTCAATCCCTTACTGGAAAATATTTATCACATCAACTATCTATACCAATCCCAAAAACCAGAAGGAAAGCAACAAAAGAGGCTTTAATTGTAAAAAAAGCGAAAGCGCACAACTTAAAAAGTGTATCAGTCAAAATTCCTGTTGGTTTATTTACCTGTTTTACAGGAGTTTCTGGATCTGGCAAATCAAGTTTAATGCATAAAGTAATCGCGCCAGCTGTTTCCAAAGGGTTAGGAAGAGAAGATTCCATAAAAACTGTTAATGGAATAGTATCGGGCATTTCTTCTTTTGATAAATTAATTTCCATCGATCAAAACCCAATTGGTCATACAGTCCGCTCAGATGTTGGTACTTATACTGATATATTAGCTAAATTAAGAGATTTTTTTGCGTCTCTCCCATCCGCTCGAGCCAAAGGATTACAAGGAAAACATTTTAGCTATAACCATCGTAAAGGTATGTGTACAGGTTGTTGGGGGATGGGTTATAAAAAAATTGAAATGCATTTTTTACCACCCGTTAAAGTGGTCTGTGAAGATTGCAAAGGCCTGAGGCTAAACCCAGCGAGTCTTGAAATTATTTATAAAGGAAAAAACTTTGGACAATATCTTGATCTAACGATTGATGAAGCGAAAATTACCTTTGAAAATCATCCAAGCATAGTAAGAACGCTTGACACACTCATTTCGGTTGGCCTTGGCTATTTAAAACTTGGGCAAGAAATGGTCTCTCTTTCAGGTGGAGAAGCACAAAGAATAAAACTTAGTAAAGAATTGTCTAAACGATCTACTGGCAAAACCCTTTATTTATTGGATGAACCGACTACGGGATTACATAGTGATGACACTCATAAATTGCTAAAAGTACTCCATAAACTTGTTGATAAAGGCAATACAGTAATTGTCATAGAACATAATATGGATGTAATTAAAAATGCAGATTATATCGTAGATTTAGGCCCAGATGCTGGAGAATATGGTGGCAATATCATAGCGGAAGGAACTCCTGAAAAAATCATGCAAGAAAAAAATTCTTTTACAGGTAAATACTTAAAAGAATATGTTTCTGAAATATGAGAAACTTATTTTTAATTATTCAATTTTGTCTTTTTATAGGAATTACATTAGAAGCTAAACCAATAAAGGTTCGGCAGGCTTCTTTTGTTGATAATACAAAACCTGTGATATTTAAAATTAATCACGCTATATCTCCTAACGAAAAAAAAATTGGATTAATGGGTGTAAAATTTATGCCCTATAATCAAGGTCTTTTGTTTCACCAAATTTTTCAAAATCAATCCATTTGGATGTACAATTGCTTTATTAATTTATCGATTGGTTTCTTTGATAAAAAAGGTTTATTCATCCAATCGAGTGAATTGCAAGCCCATCCTGAATTACTAAAAGAGGAATATTTCACTTCTGAGGTTGATTATACAAATCCAACTGTGCAATTTTTTATTAAAAATAGTGCAACGACCCCACTTAAAACTTATTATGTATTGGAAATGAATCAAAATTGGTTTAAGGATCAACAAATTGCTAGAGGTGATATATTGTTTTGGGATGGAAATGATGCTGTAATTACAACACCAATTGATGTTTCTAAACTAAAACCCCATAAAATTCCTTATCTTATTTCCTTAGCTAATGATAAACCTGTTGCATTATATAATGAATCGGGCAAAAATGATTTTATTTTTTTGGACAACGAATATAAAGTTATTCAAGTCAAAAATAATTCATCTATATATTGTTTTTGTCAAAGAAACACCCAATATATACTCATAGCTCCAGTAGGTTGGAAAGAACGCTATAACTGCAAATTAAATCAAAAGCTAGAGCTTGATATTAAGCTTTAATATTTATTATGACAGATCAAGAAATCTATAAAATTATTCATATTGCAAAAATATCTGATAGTCAAAAAAAGATGGCCTACTTGTTCTTAAGGCAAAAAGCTCCACATGAATTTGTCTGGTATACTGAAGATAATATTCCATCAGAAGTTAAAGGCGCGACTATTCAATCTGCCATTCAAAATGCCTATAAATATTGGAAATTATCTAACATAAGTATGGTAAATTGTGGATTTCGCTACACTTTACCAGAAAGAGACGAACATGGAAACAATGCACTTTATTGTCAAATGGCACTTTCTTACTCTTCTCCCCTTGGCATTTATTATGACGAAGAATTGGGTCATAATTGTATAGTAAATTTTGCATCCGACGAAGCAAAAGACCTATTGAAAAGACTTAAATAAAGTAATTTAAAATGACAACCATAGATTGTTTCTTTTGTAAAACTCATTTTACAACTGATATTATACCTAAATTTTGTCCTAATTGTGGTAGTTCTTTTAGTTCATCAAAAACAAACCCACAATTAAGAGATAATTATGAGCTTATTAAAAGTATTGGCAAAGGGGGTATGGGGGAAGTTTTTTTAGCTTTTGATAAAAATTGTTCGAGATTGATTGCTTTAAAACAAATAAGAGAAGATTTACAAGACCACACTCCCATTCACAAAAGATTTTTACGAGAAGCCAAAATAACAAGCCAACTCACTCATCCAACGATCATTCCCATCTACAATATTCATGAAGATAAAAAAATCCCTTTTTATACTATGCCTTTTGTTGAAGGCTTAACTTTAAAAGAAATTTTTAAAAGAGCTAAAAAACTCACTCACAAAGACGATAAAATTGAACAACTCACCTCTTCTATCCCAGCTTTAGTAAGAATTTTTTTAAGTGTTTGCCAAGCTATAGCCTATGCCCATTCCAAAAACATTTTGCATCGAGATATAAAGCCTGAGAATATTATCGTTGGAAAGTATGGAGAAGTTTTAATTTTAGATTGGGGACTTGCAAAGTCGATTCATTTTGAAGAAGAAGACTTAAAAGACATTGAACCTGCTAAAGATGTCTCCGCTCATATTACAAAAATTGGAAAAGTTGTCGGTACAATTGCCTATATGGCACCTGAAAGAGCCGATGGGGCACCAGCATCGATACAATCTGATATTTATGCCTTAGGGGTAATTCTCTATCAAATTTTGACTCTTAAATACCCCTTTCATAGAGGCAAAACCTTAACTGAATTTCGTAAAAACCTAGAAACGGAAGTTTTATATGACCCTTCAGAAGTTGCCCCTTATAGAGATGTTCCCAAAGTTTTATCTACAATAACTTTAAAAACTTTGAAACCCGATCCAAAACAACGCTATAGAACCGTTCAAGAGCTCATACAAGATGTAGAAAATTATTTAGAGGGACGTTCTGAATGGTTTCAAATTACTGAATTAAATATCGAGGTTAAAAAAGACTGGGAATTTCAAGAAAATGTATTGATCGCGGAACATATAGCTATAACAAGAAGTACAGAAACTTCAGATTGGGTTAGTTTAATGATTTCTAAAGAATCATTCCAAGAAAATACTATGATAGAGACTGAAGTTTGCCTTGGTGATAATGGGGAAGGGATCGGTTTTCTACTAAGTATTCCTGAAATTTCTGAAAGGGAGCATTTAAATGATGGGTATTGTTTATGGCTAAGTTCTGAAAAAATTAAATCTACTAAATTACTTCGCTCAACAGTTGAAGTAATGAATGCACCGGATACTTTTTTAAAGAAAAATCAAAGTTATAAAGTGACCATAGAAAAGATCGATAACAATATCTATTTCTATTTAGATGACATCTTACAATTTTCCTACATAAGCTATTTGCCGTTAGTTGGCACTCACATTGGTTTACTTGCAAGAGATGCTGATTTTACAATCAAACCCATAAAAGTTTTTGTAGGAAGCCAAAGTTTGAAAGTAAATTGCTTAGCGGTACCTGACGCTTTTTTAGCTCACAAAGATTTTCACATGGCTTTAAGTGAATATAGGCGTATCGGGTATTCTTTTCCGGGCACGGCAGAAGGTAGGGAAGCTATGTTTAGAGCTGGAGTCACTTTACTTGAACAAGCCAAAGATACACAAGATTTAGAAAAGCAAAATAAACTTTATGAAGAGGCTCTAGAGGAATTTGGGAAATTGCATCGAACACCTGGAGGCCCCCTAGAATATTTAGGAAAAGCTTTAGTTTATCAAACATTAAAAGAATATGATGAAGAAATTAAATGCTTTGACTTGGCTCTTAGAAAATATCCAAAGCATCCTCTCTTACCAATTTTGCATGAACAAATTCTTTATCGAACCTTACAAAGTTCTCGCTACCATAGAAAAGTTACTTATCAGTTTTCACTGCTTGTATCTCGTCATGTCCATAATCTTACCGAAACCACAAATCTTCAAAAATTATTTAATAGTATTCAAAAGCATTGGGAAGTTCCTTATTTTATTCCTCATTCCTATTATGAAAATGAAACTCCCTTTTTTAAAAATACTCTTTTCTCTTTACTTTTAGCTTTTTGGCTAAATAAACCTTACGTTGAAAAAGAAATAATTTTAGAAAATACCAAACATTTGGAATTTGATAAAATATTTAAATTGGCTGTCTTATTATTAAGTGAAATGGGTGCCAAGCAAATTGCACAAATAACCTTAACAAAAGTTAAATTAGAAAAAATACCCTCTATATTATTTTTACGCTTAAAAGATTTATATTTAGAAACAGAACTAGAGCACATTTTAGAAAACGAAAAAAATCTCGATGATTTAGACATTGGAATTTTGTTAACCATTATGGAGCAATGTGTCGATCAAAAATTATTTAAACAGTTAGATATTATTTATAATTATTTACGTGTTCAGCCATTAGCTCAAGATCAAAAAATATGGCTTGATTACCATATGATATGGGGTTTACTCTATCAAAAAAAGGTTGATTTAGCGCAGCAAATTATTCAAAGCTACTCATTAGAAGTTTTACATCAAGAATCAACGCCCCTTCATTTCCTCTACGGTTGTTGGCTTTTATTAACAGAAGGTAGGGAAATAGCTTTTATTCATTTATTTGGTTTACTAGATATAACTTTTCCAAGATCATGGACTTTATTTGGACACAATTATTCGTTAGATAAAGATTTTAATGAGAAATGGGTGCAAAGAGCATTTACCTGGGAAAAAAGGCAATTATTTAGACAATTAGCACTCTTTTATTTTTGCCTAAATGATTTTGAAAAACATGAATATTATTTAGATTTAAAGAATAATGAAAAATGGCATGAAGAAATTTATACCTAAAATAGCAGCTAGCAAAATCGTTTTTTCTGAATTTGTTACCATTACAAAAGATACAATAGTTTTTGAAGATCAATTAAACTATGACTATTTTGTCTTAAATGCAAAAAATGATGCTGTGGTTATTTTGCCCTCTTTTGATCAGGAAAATTTTTTACTTACAAAGGAATATCGACATCCCACAAAAAAATATTTGTTAAGTTGTCCTGGTGGGTTTTTAGAAAAAGGAGAAAATCCACAAGAAGGTGCGAAAAGAGAATTGCTTGAAGAAACTGGTTTTAGCGCTACTGATTTTCAAATAATCGGAAGTTCTTATCCTTATCCAGGACTTAGTTCACAAAAAATAATCTTTGTCTTAGCTAAAAATATATACGAAACCCACCCCATTCATTTAGAGCCCTCTGAATTAATTATAACAGAAAAGCTTTCTTACAAAGAAATTAAGTCTAAAATCAAAAATTCTGAGAATATAGACGGAATTTTGTGTTCCGCCCTATTTTTTTATACACTTAATTAATCAAATTCTAATAGTTAGATACTTTTTCGCAAGAGGTTGATTTCTTTTTCTTTCATGTAACTGACAATTTTGCCAGGATGTATGGCTTTACCGTTCGGTGAAAAAGCGCTAGTACTACTTGCTGCAGAAATTATTTCATGATTGCCTTCTATTTCTAATAAAGCAGATTCTACACCTAAAAATCGCATTGTCATATCCAAGATCTTTTTTTGAGTATCTACTTTCTTTTGTCTAATGAAAGAAAATATTTTTCCCATCATGCCAGATGGATTGGACTCTAATAAACTCACTCCAAATAATATGGCAATTTCTTCCTTAGTCATATCATCTCTAAAAGTAAACGCCCATTTGATACAATTAGCTTCGAAAATTTGAAAAACTAACTTTTTAAGTCTTACATTTTGTAAATCTATTCTCAATTTTTCTATTTTTTTTAAAGCTACTTGTTTTGTAACATTTACAGCGATAGATGCCTGGGCTCTTTCAGCATGAAAAATATTTTCATCAGGACACATAATAACAGCTGGATAGATTTTGACTAAAAATTTTACCCGATTCCAAGTGTTATTAGGATAAATTTCTGGAAATTTGCCAAGACTGTAGATTTTATACCCTTTTTTGCTAGGAATACCGATTTGTAAATAGCCATGAGTTCCTTCTAATTCATCCAAAGAACTATGTTTGTTATTTCCAACTATTGCAAAAATCCAATCCCCTTTTATAAGTGGCAAACTATTGCCATCTAAGTCTCTAAAGTTTTTTTTTGCTTTATCAAATGATATTTCTGCATGCCATTTTAAGCTTTTGTAAAATTTAGGATCTTTAAGATCTATGACTCGATAATCATTGATAGATGGATCCCAACTACCTTGCTTTACCGTATTGTAATTACATATCCCTTCTTCTGGAAAAAATTCAAATTTGCCACCGATAGCGGTGCTTCTTGCTGAGAAATCATCAAAGATTTCTTGAATGGAAACAATATATTGATATTCCAATTTTACTTTTTGCTTGAGATCTAAAATAGAGACAAGCTTGGATTCTATACGCAATTGAAGATCTTGAAAAATATTTTTTACATTTTCTATGTGAAGAAAATCGCCATAATAGCCATTTCTTCCCATCATATTCGATTGATGAAAGATTTCACAGTAACTTGGATACTGAACAAATACTTGGCCCGAATTACCTGCTTCAATCCAAAGATAAAATAATTGTTTTAAGTTAGGATAACGAAAGATCAAAGAGATAAATTTGGCCGGAAGATTGGCTAATTGCCTTAAATTTTTAGAAGTGATCTTTTTTTTCTTCACAAAGTGATTGTTTACTTTCCACTCTTCAAAGTCTATTAGTAAACTTCGTTCTAATTCTTCATTTGCAAAATTCTTAACATTGGTAAGAATAATACCGTGATTATATCCAATATTTTGCACTCTGGCAGCTAAGCTTAATTTTAAACATTTATATTTTATCCAAAGAGGATTACTAATAATTTTGGGAGAATTTTTTTTTATAAATTTGCTATAAGCTTTTTGTAATTCGATGTGCTCAACTAATAATTCTGCATTTTGTTTATGAATAGGGATAAATTGATCTGGAGTTAATTGCTCTAATTTTTTAAGTAATTCAATCATCTCTTTTAGAGTATTATCGAATGAAAATACTTGTTGAAGTTTACCAAAAGCTTTAGCAAGAGGTTTCCAACAACCATTATTTATAGTAAAAAACTTTTCTTGATCAATGTGAGTTTTTAAATGAGAAGGATTTGTTATAATTGCGCCCATCTATTATCCTTAATATCTATCCATCAATATTTTTATATGTTTAAAAAACGATACTTTTTTTTATTTATTATTATTTTGAGCTTATTCTTATATACTAATCACTATTATGTTGATGAGTTTTTTTTTAATGGTCCCAAAAATTATAGTTTAAAAAAAAGGTTAAATGAAGAGATAGCAAAAAATTTTAATTATCCTTTTAGTTATTTAGGACAAGGAAATCAGATTATATCATTTTTAAGTTTTGACCATAAATATGTGTTAAAAATCTTTAAATTTGGCCACTTAAAACCGTCTTGGTCAGATTATTTTAGAACACAACCGAATCTTAAAGCTCACAGAAAAATGCAACAATCTAAAATAAAGCGCATTTTTGAAGCCTATGAACTTGGCTATAATATTGATAAAGATCATTCAGCTTTAGAATTCATACATTTAGAACAAACACAAAACAACTTTCCTATCATAAAGATTACGGATAGATTTGGTTTTTCCCATTCACTCCCCTTAGATGATTGCTATTTTGTGATACAAAAAAAGGGAGTGCAAACAAAAACCGTCCTTAAATCATTATTAGATCATCATAAAACAGTAGAAGCAGTCGACTTACTAAAACGTTTATTGAGAATGTATCGCTCTGAATACAAGAGAGGTCTTTTAGATAAGGATCATAATATTTTAGTCAATACTGGATTTATTGGTGAAAGACCTTTTCATCTAGATATCGGTAAAATAACGTTTAATGATGAAATTAAATCTTTACAAAAGCAAGAAGAGGATTTAAATCGTATCCTTCGTCGCATCGATCTTTGGTTAAATAAATATTACCCTAAGTATTCTAAGCAAATAATACCCTTCCTTAAGTATGAATTGAACCAAGCGGATAAGTAACAAGCTTATTGAAGATTCCATGTAAAGAGAGTATAATAATCTTTCACCAGAAACAAACTAATCGTTTTTAAGGAAAATTTATGTCAGAGCTCGCTAAAGCTTACGATTGTACAACAGTTGAACCCAAATGGTTAAAAAAATGGGAAGAGGGATCTTTTTTTAAAGTAAATTCTAACTCTACCAAACCTCCCTATTGTATAGTTATGCCCCCACCGAACGTTACTGGAAAACTACATATGGGTCATGCTTTAGTCAACACTCTACAAGATATCCTTATTCGTTGGAAGAGGATGCAAGGTTTTGAAGCCTTGTGGATACCCGGAACTGATCATGCCGGTATAGCCACCCAAACAGTAGTTGAAAAGTTTTTATTAAAAACCACTGGCAAAAGACGCACAGATTTTGCAAGAGATGAGTTTTTAGAGCATGTTTGGAAATGGAAAGAAGAAAATCAAGACCATATTATTAATCAATTAAAACGTATTGGTTCTTCTTGTGATTGGTCAAAACAAATGTTTACAATGGATGAGCAAAATAATCGCGCCGTCCGGGTAATGTTTAAAAAGTTATTCGATGCAAAAAAAATCTATCGTGGGTATCGCCTCGTAAACTGGGATACAATAACACAAACAGCTCTTGCCGATGACGAAGTTGAATATGAAGAAAAGGCTTCTTTTTTATGGTATTTCAAATACCCATTAAAAGATGGAAGTGATTTTGTCACAGTTGCTACAACAAGACCTGAAACAATGCTCGGGGATACAGCCATAGCAGTTTCACCAAAAGATGATCGTTATGCCAGTTGGATTGGAAAAACGGTGATTCAACCTCTCACTAATAGAGAGATTCCAATTATAGCCGATCACTTAGTTGATCCAAGTTTTGGAACAGGTATGGTAAAAATCACCCCAGCTCACGACCCAAATGATTATCAAATGGGAATGAAGCATAATTTACCCTTTATTAACATCATGACACCGGATGGAAAAATTAACGAAGAGGGAGGGAAGTTTTGCAATCTTAGTATGGAAGAAGCTCGCCAAGCTACTGTAGATGAGATGAGACATCTTGGGTTTTTAGTAAAAATCGAACCCCATATTAACAGAGTTGGTGTATCTTACCGCTCAAAAGCCGTCATAGAGCCTTTTATGTCCAAACAATGGTTCATCAAAATGGATGACTTTGCGGAAAAATTAAAAGAAGCTGTTATGGAAGAAAAAACGCGATTAATCCCCAAAAATTGGGAAAATACTTACTACCATTGGATTAATAATCTACAAGATTGGTGTATTAGTCGTCAACTTTGGTGGGGACATCGCATTCCAATTTGGTATCATAAAGATAATCCTGAGATCATGATTTGCTACGATGGATTAGGGCTTCCACCAGAAGTTAAAGAATCACCAAATGATTGGGTTCAAGAAAATGACGTATTAGACACATGGTTTTCTTCTGGATTATGGCCATTTTCAACACTCGGTTGGCCAGAAAATACACCCGATTTCCAAAAATTTTATCCAACTTCTGTCTTGGTAACCGGTTATGATATTTTATTTTTTTGGGTAGCCCGTATGATGTTTATGGGAGAATTAGCTACTGGCAAACTCCCCTTTCCAGAAGTTTATTTGCATGGATTGATCTATGGAAAATCTTACTGGCGCAATAATGTTGGTGGTGGAATTACTTATATTAGTGAAGAAGAGCGCCAGACATACGACCTTGGAAAAATGCCTCCTTCTGATGTTCAACATAAGTGGGAAAAAATGTCTAAATCAAAAGGCAATGTTATTGACCCTTTAGAAATTATTAAAGATTATGGAACCGATGCCATGCGAATGGCTCTTTGCTCTAGCGCTAATCAATCTCGTGAAATAGATTTAGAGCGAAGAAAATTTGAAGAATTTAAGAATTTTGCAAACAAAATTTGGAATGGGGCTCGTTTTAGTTTTCTACATTTGGATGGATCAGAAAACCTATCTAAGTTAACCCCGAAAGAATTTGAAGAGGGTTTAGATTTCTTAAACTTAAAGCTCGAAGATTATTGGATATTAACTGTTTTAAATAATACCGTTGAAGAAGTACTTAAATCTCTTGAAAATTATCAATTCGATCAAGCTGCTCTAAAATCTTATGATTTTTTCTGGAAAGAATTTTGTGCCTATTACTTAGAAATCGCAAAACCTGTTTTATTTGGTAAAGCGGGAAGTTTTGCAGAGCGTAAAAATAAACAAAAAATTTTAGCTATTATTTTAAGCAGTAGCATGCGTCTTCTTCATCCAATAGCTCCTTTTATTACCGAAGAAATATTTGGTCTGCTAAAAGACCGATTAGAAAATACAACGCTCGAAAATCAAGATCCGTTTACTCAAGATGCAATCAAAGCCTTAAAAGCTCCCATTTGCGCGTTAGCTCCCTATCCGAATGTATGTTCATTTATGGCACCTGAAAAAACGATGGAAGATTTTCAATTGATGGAATCTGTTGTTTACACTATTCGCAACATTCGAGGAGAAATGAAACTACCTCCAGGCGTTGCGACAGATATTTATATTTCCGGCGGTCAAAATAAATTACAAAGCCTAATTCAGACCAATCAACATATTTTGTTTGCTTTGTTAAAAATCACAGCTATTTATTTTAACCTAGAAGTCAAAGGTATTTGTGCCACGGGAGTTATCCAAGATGTAACTTTATCTATTCCAATTCCAGAAGAATTAATAGAAAAAGAAATCCAACGCCTCGAAAAAGAAAAGATTCGTTTGACACAAAGCCTGGAAAAGTTAAAAAATCAGCTTTTAAATGAAGATTTTATAGCGCGTGCTCCGCAAGCTTTAATAGAAAAGCAAAAAGAACAGCAGAATCAACAAGAAAAAGAACTAGAAGAAGTTACTGATAAACTTAAAACTTTAGGAAAGGTTTAGTATGGAAATTTGGCTCGATTCGGTAAATTTAGAGTTCATCCAAAAGGTCAATAAGTTAGGGATAATGACGGGTGTGACAACAAATCCCACGTTATTATCAAAAACTAAAGATCCATTAAAGATAATTGAGCGAATTTTACAAATACAGCCAGGCCCTGTAACTGTTCAGGTTACAGCGTCCCATGCTGAAGAAATGAGTTTACAAGGAACTAGACTGCAAGAAATTTCCCCTAATATCATTGTAAAAATCCCATGCACTGAAGAGGGATTAAAGGCCATAAAAGATCTTTCTGAAAACAAAGTCAATACGATGGGTACGGCAATATTTAATACAAGGCAAGCTTTGCTTTGCGCCCTTGCCGGAGCTAAATATGTGGCTCCTTATCTTTCTCATATGCAACAAGAAGAGCCAAATGTTTGGTCTGTTTTAGAAACGATGTTTCATATGACAAGAGATTATAAGTTAAATACAAAAATATTAGTAGCAGCTGTTCAAAATTTAGAACAGTTTGACCAATGCTCAGCTATCGGACTTCCCGCTATCACTTTGAAAGAAAGACTTTTTAGTGAACTGATACAAGATCACGAACGCACATTAGAAAGAATTGACGTTTTTTTAACGGATTGGCAGGGCGCTAATTTTAGTAAAACCCTTTTTTCTGAACTAAACTTTAGTTAATTATTTTAGCAGCTGTATTTCATAAACAGCTGCTAAAATTTAATAAACTAACTAAAAAGACTATCGTCTTCATCACTTTCATACAAGAATTGAGCATATTTTGGTAAAGTTAGCTTTTTATCTGCTTCTGAATACCCCAAATAAGAAGCTTTTTTAAAATAAAATTGTGCTTGTTCGTCCTGAGAATTTTCTTGATAATGACAGCCTAATTTAAAACAGATAATCCCTTGTAGCAATCCATACTGATTAATTTCATGGTTTTCAGCTAATTTTGGATTCGAATTGGCAATTTCAACATATAAATCCAAGGCTTCGTCAGCTTTAAGTTGAGCGAGTTTGCTCATGGCTAAGTAATTACCGTTGCGTACAGACTGACGAAGATAATAAATGCCTGTTTCTTTTAAACCATGAGATAAAGAAAGCAATGCAAATTCTAGTTGAGCGTGTGGATGATTTTTATCGGCTGCTTCCCTAAAAAAACTTTCTTGCAAGGTTAAAGAGGTATTACTTATAGTGCCTCCTTTAAGAATTATCCCACAGCGATAATTAGATTCTGCACAGCCGCTTTTGGCTAATTCGCTATAAAGGTTATAGGCTTTTTCTATATCTTTATCATAACCTAATGAACCACATTCAAAACAAGCCGCTTCTTTAAGTTGACATTCTTTATTTTCAAAGGTAAGCCCCATTGTCAAATACAATTTTGCTAATTCATCATCTTTTTCTGTAATCTGCCCTTTTTCGTAGATTTCAGAAAGCTTGTAACAACAAGAACCATCAAACTCAGCGCCTTTTTGCAGCCATCTTATATACTGTTGCTTAGTCACGTCTGATTGATTGCTCTTTAATTCTTTTTCATATTTTGCAATAAGTTTCAATTGTGCTTGGCAAGAACCCTTGTTAGCTTCTAACAAAATGGAGATATAGTGATCTTTTTGGATATCAGGATCTGGATTTGTAAATAGTTTGGCAGGCGTACAGTCTACAAAATCAAATGTTCCTCCATTTTTGGAAGAAAAAATAAACCAGTAAACTTGCTTAACTTTGGCAAGTTTCAAATAATTTGGTTCTTTTTGCAAAAAGTTATAGAAAAAAATACCATCTCTGAAATTCCACTCTTCCTTTTTTACCTCAATCGTTCGATTAATACCTGTACTATTGACATTTGCGCGAACTGTTTCCTTTGTAAAATATCCTGCCAATATAAAATCTAAATTTCTAGATAATTGATTGACTCTTAAAGATTCAAAAGAGCGTTGGCTTAAAAGTTCTATTTTGCCCAAGTCTATATAAATATTTTCAGAAAGGTTAGAAAGAAAAATTTTTGACTCTACTTGCGCAATAAAAGGTGTTAAAGGGTGGGTGTTCCCACTAATAATAGTAGTATTATCCATAGTTCCAATTTAGTTAATTTAAGAATAAAGAAGTATAACTAAAATGTTAATAACTTTTAAGTTTTAATTATAAATATAAACAATTTTTTAAGTATTTATTCGATTGAACTAACTAATTCACGATTTAAAACTTTTAAAAATAATTTCGTTTCTTGAATGACCGTTTGTGAAAGAGCCATAATGCCGATTAGATTGGGAAATGCCATTAACCCATTGCAAATGTCTGATATCTTCCAGACAACATCTAATTCTAAAACTGCTCCAGGTATTATCATAAGGGTAAAAAGGATGCGGTAAAATATAACTGATTTTTCCCCAAGGATAAATTCGATACATTTTTCTCCGTAATAGGCCCAGCCAAGAAGTGTCGTAAAAGCAAAGAGAATTAAACCGATAGTTACAACATAGCCTCCCCACGGAAAGACAGATTGAAAAGCGTGCAGAGTCATTGAAGCACCGTTTAATAGCTTTCCATTCTCATCTAAAGAACCAAAAGCATCCGTTACTGCTAGAACAAGACCTGTTGCTGTGCACATAATAATCGTTGCTAAAAAGCAACCTGTCATGGAAACTAACGCTTGTCTTCCAGGCAGATCTGTTTTTGCGGCAGCGGCAGCAATTGACGCAGTTCCAAGACCCGCTTCACTTGTCATTACTCCTCGACTAATCCCAACTTGAATCGCAGTTGCTAAAGTTGATCCAACAAATCCTCCAAAAGCTGCTTGTCCAGTAAATGCATAGGTAAATATTTTATAAAAAGCTAAAGGCACTTGATCGATATTAACTAAAATTATGCAAAGAGCTCCACCAATATATAGAGTTGCCATCAAAGGCACTAGCAAACTTGCTACCTTTCCAATACTTTTAATTCCTCCGAGTAGCGTTAAACCAGATAATACAGCAACAATGACTCCAGTAACGGCAGGATCGACGTGAAACATAGTTTTCATTACATCAGCTACTGAATTGGCTTGTAACATATTTCCACCACCAAAAGCACCAATAGCCCCAAGTAATGCAAAACTAAAGGAAAGTTTTTTCCAACCAAGCCCATGTTTTATGAAATACATTGGACCGCCACACATTTCCCCTTTTTCATCTTTCGTGCGATACTTTACAGCCAAAATGGCTTCAGCATATTTGACTGCCATTCCAATTAAAGCTGTGACCCACATCCAAAATAAAGCGCCAAGCCCCCCTATGGCTAGTGCAGTGGCAACGCCTGCAATATTTCCAATTCCAATGGTTGCCGCAAGGGCTGTCATTAAAGATTCAAAATGACTTATATCACCAACGCCTTCTTTCTCTTTATTTCCAAAAACAAGCTTTAAAGCATAAGGAAGATACCGAAACTGTAATCCTTTTAAAGCGACCGTTAAATAAATACCAATTCCCATTAATAAAATAAGTAGAGTTGGTCCCCAAACTAAATGATATGTCCAATTCAGCAAAAATTCAAAAGTTTCTAAAAAGCCTAAGGACATAATTTAAACCTCAATGGATAAAGATGTTTGTTCAGATTCAAGTGATGTGATGCGTTCAAAATGTTCTGTTTCTTTATGGATAACAGAACCTAAAGCTAATAAAGCAAATAGATTTGGAATAACCATCAAAGCATTTGTTATGTCAGCCAAATACCATGCAATATCCATTTTCATCGTAGCTCCAGGTATTGCAATGCAAGCAAACAAAACTCTATAATATAGAATACTTTGGCTGCCAAACAGATATTCAAAGCATTTTTCTCCGTAATATCCCCACGCAATGACTGTTGAAAATGCAAAAAAGATTAGACCAATAGCAACGATATATTTGCCACCATAAAGATAGTTAAAAGAAGTAGTCGCCATAGCAGCGCCTGTTAAAGGAATACCATTTTCATTGAATTTTCCTAAAACTTCAGTAACACCTAAAACAAGCCCGGTCATAGTGCAAATGATAATGGTCGAGATTAATGCACCAACCATAGTGATTAAAGCTTGTTTACCCGGTAAATCGGTTTTTGCAGCAGCTGCGGCCATTGAAGATATACCAAGACCCGCTTCATTAGAAAATATACCTCTTGAAACTCCCATTTGAATGGCAAGCATTAAAGTTGCTCCCGAAAAACCACCAAAAGCTGCTTGTCCAGAAAAAGCTCCTTTCATAATGCTTAAGAAAACAGTTCCTATTTTATCAAAGTGCAAAATCAGAATGATCAAACCACCAGCCATGTAAAACAAAGCCATGATAGGCACTAAAACGCTTGCCACTTTTCCAATGCTTTTTACTCCACCGATAACAACCATTCCGGTAAGGGCAGCTAAAAAAATTCCAATCCAAAGGGAATTGACTTCAGTTATTTGATTAATAGCATCTGAAATAGCATTCATCTGAACTAAATTTCCGGTAGTCAGCGCCGCTAATGACCCTACAATAGCAAAAAAAATAGCAGCTTTTTTCCAACCAAGTCCAACTTCCATGTATTGCATAGGACCACCTGCCATTTCACCATTAATTTCTTTACGATATTTAACAGCTAGTAAGGATTCAGCATACTTTGTTGCCATACCAACAATTGCTGTTACCCACATCCAAAAAATGGCGCCCAAACCTCCTATTGCAATAGATGTAGCAACACCCACAATAGTTCCAGTGCCAATAGCTCCAGCAAGAGACGTCATAAGAGCTTGAAATGGATGAATATCCCCTTTCGAATCATTTTTCTCAAAAGTTAAAGCCTGTTTTATTCCGTAGAAGAGATATCTAAATTGAACACCTTTTAATAAAAAGGTTAAATAAAGGCCCGTTCCAAGAAGTAAGAGTAAAAGAGGAACGCCCCAAAGAAAATCTTTACAATTTTTTAAAAGCTCAATCAGATTTATCATAAGTTTTTACGGTTGTTGACTTAAAAAAAGTAGTCTATAAAAATGAATTTTGAATTAATCTGTTTTAATTTTAGTTTATAAATTAATCTGATCAATAATAACTTAAAAACTCATTGTCTTAAAGAAATCTTTTAGTTCAAAAAAGGCGGGCCTTATAAAAGTAACTTTTTAGATCAATTGGTTGTTGGACAATATTTGGTTTTTCAAAAAAACGGATTTCTTGCGATGTTTTTTTGTCCAAACTACTAAATTCAGACCAAAAGGAAGTGAGAGTATCTTCTTCTTGTATAAAATTTTGGTTCGGTAGACGAAAAAAGTGACTAAAATTTAATAATATTCGTTTAGCGTCTTTTTTAAAGAAGGTAAAATAATGGTAAATGTCGTTTTTTTCCTTTTTATCGAGGATTTTAATTAAATTATTTTCTAATTCTTTTAGTTTAACAACCATTATTTCTGCGTGCATTTTATATTCTTCCACGCAAATCTGTTCCCTTTGTGATTCAAAATGAAGAGACTTTATCCAATTTAATTTTAAAACATACTTTTCCACTTCTTCAAACCACCCCACAAAGTCATCACCAGCATCCCCATTAAAAATTGTAATTAACAAATCAAACAAATAATTTATACTGGGACTTTTCCAAGAAGCGCACGCATTTAGCCATAAGGAAAAATCTAAAAAACTATATTTTTGTGGAAAGCCATTACTAACGGCAATAAACCCCTTTAATCCATTATTTAAACTTTTGTGCACAAGTTCGTAAGTTTTTTTTCTAATTACTGGCCATAATCCTTCCCCAAGGTTTATTGACCCAGTATTTAAAAGGGGATAAAATCTGTAGTGATGAGAGTAAAGATTGTATTTCCAAAATTTTATAAAAAAATTTTCAGATTTATATTCTTCTAAAAAATCGCCTTCAAACCAGGAATAGGCCACAGTACACCTTTTACTCGTTAAACAACAAAGTTGTTTTAACCAGTAATCATCAATAATATCCTTTATAGGTTCGATAGAAATTTGATAAATTATATCTATGTTTTTAGGTATTGTATTTTGTAACGATGAAATCTCATCTTTAATTAAGTCTAGATAAGTGCAATCATTTAAAAAATACTTTTGATGAGCATCAGAAAAATTAGAAGTAGCCTCCCAAAAAACCCCCTTTACAAAATCTTTTGATAAAAAATTCGAAAGATTTGAGGGATCAAAGCAGTTTACAAAATTTTTTTCTTCATTTTTTTTAAAAAATTTAAAAAAAACTTTAATACCAAATTTTTTAAACGTTTCCATCCATTGTAAATCAATGTCTTTATCAATCTCTATTGCTTTGCCTTTGGTAAAGATAATGGAATTATAGCCAATCTCTACAATCCTAAGACAAAAAGTTTCAAATTCTTCAAAGGATGAGCAAAAAATTGGGGGAAGAAAAATAAAGAGATTTTCTTCAACTTTAGTTGGATATGTGCCATTTAACATCAGAATTTTATTTTCTACTTCCGAAAAATGTCGACCTAAAACAGAAAAAATTTTCTTACCTTTTATCGCTAACTTTAAATTATTTAATGCAAAAAGCCCAATGTTATAGCTCGAAAAAGATAGTTTTAAATTTTTTCCTGTATAGGAAAACTCATAAGTTTGTTCTTTCGTTGATTCTAGATAGCAGGAAAATTTGATAGAAAAAATTGTTTCTAACTCTCCTTTTACTTTGCTAAATTCTTGATTAAAATAATAACTTGATAAACACATTAGAAACTCATGCGTTAAAAAAGAGGTTGTGTTAGTCTTAAGTTAAAAGAATTTAATTTGATAAGATAATTCATTCAACATAAATTACTATGTCTATACCATGTCCTAATTTTATTCGAGAAAAATTTCCTCTATCGACACAAGCAGAAGAATTTATTATCTCTTCTAAAACAGAAATTCAAAACATTTTAACGTATAAATCTTCTAAATTTATTGTTATTTTAGGACCTTGTTCTATACATGATCCGAAAGCTACCTTAGAATATGCTGTTCGCTTAAAAGAGCTCTCAAATAATTTAAAAGACTCATTTTTTATTTTAATGCGAGTATATTATGAAAAGCCAAGGACTAGTTTTGGGTGGAAAGGATATGTCACAGACCCCTACCTAAACCAAAGTTCTGAAATTGGAGATGGCTTAACTTTAACACGCCAACTTTTGACTCAAATTGCAGAGTTGCAAATTCCTATTGCAACGGAATTTTTGGACCCCTTTACCTATCCTTATTTTTCTGATACGATCTCATGGGGGTGCATTGGAGCTCGCACTTCTTCATCACCTTTACATAGGCAAATAGCTTCAAATTTACCAATGCCAATAGGCTTTAAAAATACACCAGAAGGCTCGATTGATATAGCCATTCAAGGTATGCGCGTAGCAAAGCAAGCACACCGCTTTTTAGGATTAGAAAAAAATGGCATGGTGAATTTAATATCCAGTTATGGAAATCATTATTCTCATCTAGTGCTTCGAGGCTCTAATTTAGCAAGTAATTATGATCCTCATTCTGTAAACAATGCTCTTTTGGAACTTTCACGATTTGATGTTATGCAACGTTTAATTATTGACTGTTCACACGACAACTCAAAACGTGACATCGTAAACCAACAAGAAGTTTTAGCTTCAGTTATTGATCAATATATTGAAGGAAATAATGGTATTTGCGGTTTAATGGCAGAGAGTTTTTTGTATTCAGGAAACCAAAATATCACAGAAACTCTTAAATATGGAGTATCTGTTACAGACCCTTGCCTTGATTGGAAAACAACCGAAAGAATTTTGTATCAAGCCTATCACAAATTAAAAGTTCCAGAACATGTTCTTGTAAAAACTTAAAAAATCTTAAATGAAAAATCTGCTCTTCCTTTTGTTCCCTTTACTGTTATTTGGATGTACTCATAATGGGTTGATGGTGCAAACCGATTATATAGGCAAACGCAATCTCGCAAGTTATGTGGTGAATACCCCTGATCCAGAGCTACTTAATCCCCCCATTGGGCAACGCTTAGTGATTAATTGGTTATTGCCACCAAACACAGCCTGTAATGACTTGCAGTTAAAAATATTTATCCGCTTTCGCAATAAAGAATTATTGGAAAAGGACTTAAACATAAATTGTTCAAATGGCACCTACACTTACTTCGTTATGAATGAAGATTTTTTAAGAACAGATGGCATTTTATCTTATAAAGTTTTACTCATAGCAAACGGAGAATGCATTTCAGAATTTAGACATCAATTATGGGCAGATGTTATTGTCTTCGATCAAGAAGATTAATTTTGAAATTGGTTTAAGAGAAGGTAAAAATGGAATCATCTGGTTTAAATACTTGCTGGCAGTGTGGTACAGCCGTAAATTACTCAACGGAAAATTTGGTATATGGCTTCTTTAATTACGGAATCGTTCATAAAAATTGTAAGCGAAGGATTGAGGCCATTTTAAAACGATCTTTGAGTGCATTGGAATGCTTTTTTAAAAAAGAACATGATAAAAAAATTCCTGAGAATGTAGTAAAAACTTTAATACAAACTTCCGCTAAAGTATTAGACAATAAACCTTTATTCCTTATCCCAGAAGATAAAACTATCAGCTCCATTGTAGAAAGCCATGGTTTTAATGCAGCGATTGAGCAAATAAAACAAACAACAACTTTAAACCAAAAGCAATGGGATAAGGCTCTTCGAAAGAGTCATTTGGCATTAACAAGCCACACTACCCATTGGAATCTTAATTTAATTCTTAGTGATACACTTGCAACTGCTACTTTGAATGATCTTTTTAATAAAAAATTGAAAGAAGTCGTTTATGATATTATTATCAACCGCTTGCCATTTGAAACCGAAAACAAACAATTCGTTGATCAACCCTACGAAATTGTTTGCGTTCTTCTCGAATTTATTACAGAAAAACTTGCCTTTGCAGAAATAAAAACTATTCTGACTTTTTTTGAACAAAAAACAAACTATCGAATTATATTTTTAGCTAATGAAAAAAGAAATTCAAAAAAAGTTGTTCTAGAATATCTAGCTTTCATAGCAAACGATCAACTTTTAAGTCTTGCAAAAGATGCGTGGTTCGATCAATGCATTTACCGTGAAGATTGTGAACCTATAATATTTTTACTTAATGATTTATGTAAATCTAATCGTATTTTTCTAGAAGCTAAAACTAAAAGATTTTTGGTGGATGAATTTAAAGCAAAAGTCCGATCCATCGAGGAGTTTCTGGCTAGTTCATAAGTCTTAAGAAGATTAAAATTTCAGTCCAGTCTTAGAAAAAAAATAAATTCCTCTTGTATTTCCCTGTGCACTCCTAAGTAACTTTATTTTAAGTTGCTAATTATAAGTGCTATATGTATTTCTCTAATTTGTATCCAAATGCCGCTGCCCTTTTCTTCAAAAATTTAAGTGTTTTTTCTCCATTCATTTTATCATAATAATCGCACCCTACCTCAACATATTCTGTCTTATTCAACATCATAAAATAAATTGCTCTAGCCATTTTATGCGCTGTTGCTGTTATCGCTTCCACAGGTCCCATTCTCGCCTTCATCTTTCTTAGATGCGCTCCAAAAACACTATTGTTTTTATAAAGACCACTTGCTGACATTCGCAAAATTGTAGCCGCTTTATTAGTACTATGTGATGTATGACTACTTAATCTTCTTCCTCCAGAAATTCGAGTTCCTGGGCAAAGCCCAAGCCATGCACAGAAATGCTTTACAGTTGGCCATCGTTTGATATCTGTTCCTATTTCTGAAATGAGTTTTAATGCTGTACTTACGTCAATCCCGGGGATTGCTGTTAAATCGATACCTATAAGCGATTTGAGATGATCTGATACGTTAAAAGTATATTGATATTTTTTAGATCTAACAGTTTTTGCTTTATTTGATGGTTCTTCTTTAATTGATGTTAACATTTCGAGTTTTTTTTTATGGCTTCATCGCATTCTCGAATTTGGTTTTGATAAAAATCGTATGCATTAACTGCTTGCTGCAAAGCAAATAAATGTTCTTCCCTGTAATTGCCTTGCAAAGAGCTTTCAATAACTTCTATCGGTTGTTTACATCTAGGGTCTCTCATTTTAGCTAATTCTTTGGGGTTTGTTTTTCCTCTTAAGATAGCCCTGATTATTGCCATGCCAGTAACACCGGTGATATCACTGATCGCATTTTGAAGATGTATATTCATTTGTACTAGCGCTTTTTGCATTCTATTGACATGTGTAGCTGCAGATTCTATAAGCATTGATCTTTGCCTAAGATAACTTCTTAATTCTACAATTTTATCTTCTGGGCGAAATGCTGCTGCTAACAGGCCATGGGCATGAAGCTGTTGTAACCACTGACAGTCGATAACATCCGATTTACGACCTCTAATATTTTTAACATGATGCGCATCTACTAGATTTACTTCGAAACCTGCTTGCTCAAGCATTTCGAAAACCGGAATCCAATATGACCCTGTAGACTCCATTACAATAGTTTTTATACTACATTTCTTAAGCCAAGAGATCATTCTTTGAATATCAGGTGTATAACACTCAAATTCTCTTACTATTTCATTATCTCGCCCTTCTGGTATAGCTACAAAATGTGAAGAAGCGCCAATATCTATTCCTGCAGAATCTGGATTTATTATTTTAATTGAGGATCGGTTCATAAAAAAAACTCTTGAATTAATAAAATGCAAAGTACGAAAAGTATTAACGCCAACATTCTCCTAAGCAGGATAATCTTAAAAGATTTCACTAATGATGCTTGCGTGACTTTTCGCGGACCATTCTCTGTGCCAGGCTAAAAGCACTAATGCGACCTCGGTCTCTACAATGCGGGTAGATTTTAATTAATTAGATTTTTTTGAATCAAGTTACATTGGAATGTTGGAAGAAATTAGAAAGGGAAAAGAAAAAAAATCATTTCTCTTCCCTATCCTCGGTGGTTATTTTTAATTTTAGAATAGTTTATTAAATCGTATTCTATATTTCTTATTCAAAATAACCACAGGGCACACAGAGAGACACAGAGTAAGAAAAAATATTTCAGGAGTTATTAAATTGCTCCTCTTGTATCAATTTTTTATTAATCCTTTCCTTCGTATTCTCAATGATATCTATATGTTCTTCTTTGGTATTCACTTTTTCCCGAATACTATTACAACCGACCAAAAGCAGTTCTTTGATTTCATTTTTTAAATTTTTTTCATGAACGCTTTCCATTTGTTCACAGATATTGCTATAAAGATCGTCAAAAGTATGTTTTAACTTATGTAGATCATGAGTCATAAATTCAATAAAGACTTTTTTTTCAGCCTTTGTGATTAAAGATTGAATGTTATTTTTTACACATTCTTGGTTTATATGCTTGGCTTTTTCTTTTGCTAATTCCAAACAGTCTTTAGCTTTTATAAACCAAGCATATTTTATATCTCTTTGTTTTAAAGCATTTTGACAACGTTCATCTGAAATATCTTTTTCGTAAAGCGAATTTGAAAAGAAAGTATCATTTGGACATTCGGCAATGATTTGTGTACTTATAAAACACAGTATTAATAGTAAATATCTCATCATTTATCTGTTCCATTTTCTGATTGTATATAGTTAATAGCAAACCAAGCTTAGCAAGTAAGTTCCTTCCTGTATTTCTCTGTGAATTCAGTGGTTATTTTAATAAAAAAATACTAATTATTTTGCGTTCCCGATAAAGTTGCGCTGCAACATATCGGGATAACTTGGAAAAGCTTACATAATAAGCAAAGAGAAAACAAAGGCAAAAAGCGATATAGATTCAATCAAACCGACCGCAGCAAAACATTTACCAAAAATGGCCGGTTGTTTCATAGAGGCTTGAATACCTGTTGCGCAAACCATACCTTGATAAATAGAAGATAACATGATTGCACTACCAACCGCTACCCCAATCACAACGCCAGATATTGGAGAAACTCTTCCTTCGTTGATGGCATTTGCTAATAAAAGCATTTCCAAAAAACCATAAATTGCTTGTGAAGATGGCGCTGCAGACATACCAATAAATTTACCATGTCCTTCATCAACGCGACTCATAGCTGCATGAGAAGCAGCTCCTGCTATATATAAACCGATACTACTACCGATCAAACTCAAGCCTAAGGCTAATATTGGCCCGGCCATATTAAAACTTAAGTCCATTAAATACTCCTCATTTTCTTTTTCATTCTAATTGTTCAAGGCGCAATGGGTCAAATTTTTTTCCTCCACCTTCAAAAGAATAGTGATACCACTCTAAAAAGTTAAGACGAAGGCCGTGAATAACTCCTCCCATTACGGCTAAGGCAATATTGACTAGATGTCCAATTACGAATAATAAAATTCCAAATACAATATTAGTTTTTGCCGAAAATTCATTAATGACAGCTGCAACCATAGCACCGGCTAATGCTAAAGCGTAAAGTCTTAAATAAGATAGTATATCTCCAAATATTTGAATAAGATTCATGACTTCAAGCAAGCCAAAAATTTTATTTTGAATAAAGGAAAGCAAAAAGGCGAGACCAATTCCTAAGTAAATTAAATAAATTCCCTCTTTTCCCGTAATTTCAGGCCTAATGTCAAAAAGTACATCAACGATAGAAGTTGCTCCCAAATAATAAGGTGCATATAAATACCCCCCTATTAAAAAAACAACCCAACCAACTGCTGCCCAATTGCGCTTTACATAGCGTAAAAGAGAAACAATAATGTGAATGGTACCCACAAGCAAAGCTAATTCCATTAGAATTTTATCTGAAAATTGGTTGTACATAGCATTGACAACCTCCCCTTTTTCTTTCTTAGTGGCACCACTTAAAAATTCTTTATAATTTTTTGCTTCTTTAAGTTTTGGGATTTCTTGCACCCATTTTTTCTCAACTTCATCGTGGTGTCTAAAATGGTACTCTGCCTTTTTTTCAACTAGGTAATTCATTAAAGAGACTTTTCTAATAGGATTATCCATTCCGATTTGAATCCCAAAAAAAGAATTCATTAGTATACCCCAAGTAATACAACCGGCTGCTAGCAACATAAAAAGTTTCCACATTCTGTGGCCAAAGGTTGTAAAAGTTTTGTTGCGGTAACGTATATATAGGGCTGTTAATAAAAAGATTAAACCGTAGCCTGCATCTCCTACAATCATCGAAAAAAAGAATGCAAACCATAACAATACCCATAAAGAGGGGTCTTTATCGGTATGAGACGGTGTATCATAAATATGCACCAAGTCTTCCCCAACTCGATTATAACCTGTATTTTCTAAATAAGTAGGAATTGAATCTTCTGGATTAATAGCAACTTCTTCTGCATAAATATGTAAATTTTGTACAGAATTTTTCATCTCATCAATCTTATTTACAGGCACCCATCCTTCTATAGCAAATATACCATTCCCGAGTTCGTTTTTAACCCCAGCTTTCGCTTCATTTAGGTGATAAAGATTTAAATCTTCTATTAAAGCTTTTTGTAAATAACGATTGTATTTTGCGTATCCTCTAAGTTCATGTTCGGTAGCTTGTAACTCATTTTCGATAGTCTTTTTCTTTTGCTTTAAAGTACCATGGGTTTGCGTAAAATGCATTTCCGTCATCCCATCATATTTTTTTGGCTCTTTTGTTATGCTAACAAAATAATCTAAACCAAAATCTGAACCTACATAAATGACTTCGTCAGGAATTTCCTTCTCTTCAGCAAAACCTTGTTTTGCATAAAAAAATTGAATCACTCGATTAGATGTTTTTTCAATTTCTTGAAGATTTTCAAAAGAAAAATCTCCAAAAGCGGCAACTCTTGCCATTTCAAGGTCATTAACGCGCAAATCTTGCTGGTTCTTTTCAATTTTTTCTTTTAATTTAATAATTCTCAAAGCCATGCCATGGGCTACATTAGCATCAGCCGGCTCTTCTTGGGGTAAAGGAGTCAGTCCCCTTAAAATTTTTAAGGCCTGCGTCATTTGCGCTATGCAGGTTGGTATTTCTTTAGGAGTTGGCCCATTTTGGGGAATAAAGTGAGTAATACCAGCTTCTTGTGCTTTTGAAAAAAATAGACCCTTATCGTCTTCTAATCCAACGAATAAAAACTTTTTTACATCAATACGCATAATTATTCTCTTTTTCGACGATTTTTAAAGTCCCTAAATTACGCTCTTCGATCTTCTTTTTAGCAACTTTTGCTTGAGATACCGCAGCTAATTGTTGATCACCTAAAAAGACTTTAATTTTTTTTATGTTTTTCAAAGCTCTAGGAATTAAAATTTTTTCAAACAAATTAACTCGGATGGAGACTTCTCTTAACTCTTTTTCTAAGGCATCTTTTTTTTCTTCAGCTATCTTTATTTTGGCTTGGGCTTCAGCAAGTTTTCGCATGTAGCTAATGGCTGAATCTACCCAAGCTGGCGTATCAAATAGTCGGTAATCATAAGGTTCGAAAGTAATGCTCTCAAAATAGGGAACTTCAACCCCGGCTATATTTTCATATCTTTTTGCCACATTTTGAACTTTGACTGCCTCTTCAAAATTAATGGCTTTATTACTTGTAATTATTTCACTCCAACTTCGAACCTGGGAATGTAGCTTTTTATAATTTTCTTCAAATTGTGTTATTTCCCCTCTCGCCTCATTCACTTCAAGCTGCAATAATGCCTTTTTTAACTGTAAAGTAGGTAAATATTTTTCTAATTGCGAAAGCTTGTTTTGTTGGTTGCGAAGTTCATTTTTTGTAAGTTTAATTTCTGCCACATTTGCCCCCTGACTTTAAGCTTTTTTTGCTTTCACATGAGGCCAATACTTATCTAATATTGATTTTTTTATACCGACTTGATCTGGCTCAAAACATTCTGCTAATGTTTGCCATCCTAAATCTAGGGCTTCTTCAATCGAATAATTTACTTCGAGATTCATCATTCTTTCTTCAAAAAGGTAGGAAAATTGTAATAACTGCTCATCCCATTTTGATAATTTAAAGCCCATGCCTTGTCTTTCTCGGGCTTTTTTAGATTCTGCATAAAGACGTATCATAGCGTTGGCTAAATCACCATGATCTTCCCTTGTAACATTTCCAATGACCAATTGTTTTAATCTAGATAGTGAACCAAAGGGATCAATTTGCCTATTATGTAAATAAAACTGCCCTTCTGTTATATAACCAGTATTATCTGGTACTGGGTGTGTCACATCATCCCCTGGCATAGTAGTTACGCCAACGATTGTAATGGATCCACTCCCCTCGATTAATACAGCTTTCTCGTAACGGGAAGCCAGGTCTGAATAAAGAGATCCTGGGTATCCTCTATTGGATGGAACCTGATCCATTGTTATGGAAATCTCTTTTATAGCATCCGCAAATGCCGTCATATCTGTTAATAACACTAAAACGTTTTTGCCACGTACGGCAAATTTTTCCGCACAAGCTAATGCCATATCAGGGACTAAAGTACATTCAACAGCTGGATCTGTTGCTCTATGGACAAACATAATCGTTTTATTCATAGAACCCGATTTTTCGGCATTATCTATAAAGGCTTGATATTCTTTAAAGGTAAGACCCATTCCACCAATAATAACAACATCTGCGTCCGTTTGATTTGCTATACGCATCAATAATTCATTATATGGTTCTCCTGGCACTGAAAAAATAGGGATTTTTTGTGATTTAACAAGACAGTTAAATACATCTATCATGGGAATATTTGTTCTTACCATTTCTCTTGGTATGACTCTCTTCACAGGATTGAAAGAGGCTCCCCCAATATTTATGTTATCTCCCATAATGGTCGGTCCTCCATCAATTGGAACACCAGCACCATTTAAACGTCTTCCTAAAAGAGAATCCCCGTAAGTTGCTTGCATTTCCCTTTTTAAAAAGGTTACTTTATCGCCAGTTGATATTCCTCTTGTATTTTGAAATACTTGAAGAGTTACTTGATCGCCATCAATTTTTAACACAGAAGCATAAACGCTTCTTCCATTGCTTAAATCAACCCTTGCAAGCTCACCTAACCCGACGCCTTTAGCGGTAACAGTAATTAAGTTTCCGCGCATGTCATTAATTTTATCATATACAGCTTTCATGGATAACCTACTTAAGATTTGCTTGCTCAATAATTTGTTCTATTTCTTTAAAAGTTGTGCGATAGTCATCACTTTGCACAGACATAAAATTCATATTCTTAATTTTACCTTGTAAAGATAAAAAATATTCACGAGCGGAATCGTGATCAGCAAAATAAAAATCTTTATCAAAGATTGAATTAATTAAAACAAATAGGGGTATTTGCCTATCTAATGGTACGTAAGCGTCTTCTTTATCAAAAGCATTTTGTTGTAAATAGCAAAAATCATAAAGTTCAGCCTTTAAGTAAACAACTAAGTCGTCGATAGCTGTTCCTTCTTCACCTACAACTTCCATCCGTTTGCCTATTTCATTCCCTCTTTTAAGAAAGTGGCCAGCTTTTCTCACCATTTTACCCCAGCCTTCTTGGGTATCTTCTAAAATTCTGCTCACTTCATCGATGTACTTAGACCATGATATCAAAGGATCGATTGCAGGATAGCGCCTCGAATCTGATCTTTCACGCGATAAACCTAAGAAATCTCCAACAACTGCCAATGTAGCTTGCGTTACGGGTTCTTCAAAATTACCGCCAGCTGGTGATACAGCACCACCAATTGTCAAAGAGCCTAATTTGTTATTTTTGAGTGATAGCACACCAGACCTTTCATAAAATTCAGCAATTCTTGAAGCGAGATACGCTGGAAAAGCTTCTTCACCTGGAATTTCCTCCAAGCGCCCAGACATCTCTCTTAGCGCTTGAGCCCAACGAGATGTTGAATCAGCCAATAGTAAAATATCATAACCCATTTGGCGATAGTATTCAGCAATAGTCACACCCATATAAATAGACGACTCTCTTGCAGCTACTGGCATGGAAGAGGTATTGCAAATGATAACAGTGCGAGTCATTAATGTTTCCCCAGTATGAGGATCAATAAGATGAGGAAATTCACGCAATATTTCTACCACTTCTCCAGCTCTTTCACCACAAGCTACGACAACCACAATATCAACGGAGGAATATTTTGATAAGTGGTGTTGCAAAACCGTTTTGCCAGCACCAAAAGGACCTGGACTACAAAAAGTTCCCCCTTTAACGATTGGAAACTGTGTATCAATGATACGCATGCCAGTGTCCATCATTTTAGATGGCTTTACTCTTTCCCCATGAACAAGTGGCATCTTAATGGGCCATTTTTGTACCATTGTAAAAGAAACTTCTTTGCCATTTTCATCTTGAGCTTTTGCAACCACAGTATCTATATTGTAAGAACCAGGTTTTATGACCCAAGTCAATTTGTATTGTCCAAAATGGGAAAATGGGATCATTATGTGATGCGAAAAGCGCCCTTCTAAAGTTGTCCCAATAGTATCCCCTCTTTCTAAGACTTGTCCAACTTTGGCTGTTGGAATAAAATCCCAATGTTTTTTGCGATCTAAAGGAGCCATATATATCCCTCTAGATAGAAAAAAACCAGCTGCATTAGCAACATTTTCTAAAGGGTTTTCAAGACCATCAAAAATTGAAGTTAAAAGACCCGGTCCAAGTTCAGCTTCTAACAATTCGCCCGAAAATGTGATTTTGGTATTATAGGAAATATTTCTCGTATCTTCAAAAACCTGAATTTTAGCTTCTTTTCCAACAATTTCAATTACTTCTGCTTTCAATTTTGAATCGCCAACATGAACCATGGCGACTTCTCCTTGTCTTATAATACCATCAAATTCCACCTGGAGAAGGTTGCCCAAAGCCTTAATGACTCGTCCTGTTGCAAGTTTTGGTGATACTTCTTCTAATATAGCTTCTGTCATGATGATTCCTTTAAAATATTATCAACGATTGCAATGCCCTTTTCTCGGTCTAAAAGGAGCCATTGCTCGACCATTATTAATTGGGCCATATAGGCTAAAATACGATCAAAAGAGAAAACGTCAAATCCTATCATATCTTCTATACGATTAAATTGAAATTCGACTAAATTTTTTTGTAAATCTAGTGGATTCTCATAATGTTGCTCAAAAACAGGTCTCAACCAATTAAACATGGGAGGAGGTTCAAAAGTTTTAGCATCTTTAGCGCTTAAAAGCTGTATGACAAGATCATCTTCTGGACTTTCAAATTCTAATTCTAGATTTAAATCTCTATTCAATTCTTTTGCTCGAAAAGCCACTAAAATTAATCGCAATTGCCTTTCGAATTGTAGATAGTCCTTCAAAAAACCCTTCGCATCTTTTACTTCTTTTTGAAAGTATGCGGCCAGCAGCGAAGAAAAATGCTTTAAACGTTCTGTATTACTTTGATAGGTTTGTAAAAAATCTATTATGTAATCTGGCAAATTCTCTTGATCTAAAACAGCTTCTTCAAGTTCATTGCGATCAAGATTCCCATAAGGAAAAAAAGGATCGTTTCTCCACAAAGCCCTCATATTCATAATATCGTAATATCTTCGAAATATTTCCACTTGAGCAAAGTCTTCTTCAGACAGATTGTTTTTTAACAAAACCATCAATTCTGAAAAATCAAGGTCCGGCTTTTCTCCAATTTTAAGGTCTGGGAGTAATGTGCCAATAAATATATATTGTTTACTCATGAGATTACTTAGCGAAAAAAAGTTTGCGGAAATCTTTACGAATGTAACGAGCGATTAGGTCACTTATTGCTTCTTCAGAGATATCAAGTGTTAGATTTTCTTGATGAATTTTTATTTTAGCTCCCCCTTCAAAATCTCCAATAGTTACTTGATTTTCTTTTAACTTATCATAAATTTGCTTTCCTAAATAATTGCTCAGTTCTTCAGCTTTTATATTTTTTGAAATAGCAATAGATAAATCTCCCGATACACCCTCTTTTTCTATAGAAGCAATGATAACTTCTATTAATTTAGCCATTTCTTTGGGATTATTTATGGCATGGGTTAAATGATGATGAATTTCGGGATTAAAGACTTTTTCTTCGATTTTTTGTTTTAAGCTTTCAACAGCTTGCTTTGAAGCTTGTTCTAAAGAAGAGTAAAAAACGTTTTTTTCTTGCTCAATAAATTTATGTGCTTCTTGTTTGAGTCTAGTAGCTTCCTCTTTAGCTTGATGAATTAGGTTATCCGCTTCTTTTTTGGCAGCTTCTACTATTTTTTTAGCTTCTTCGTGAGCTGGTTCTAATGCTTCCTTTCTCAATTCATCTGCAATTTTTTGTATTTTATCTTGGCTTTTTTCTAAAGTACGCATAGATTTTCCTATTTCTTAAAGCTTTATTATCAAATAGCATTGTATCTTCTTTTGCCTTTATTTTTTCAACAAATAGTAAAAAAAGAGGGATTTTTTTGTCATTATCCTAAAATTTTTATATTTCAACCTATTCAAACATGACTTTTTAGCCGTATGAAATTGGATCATTGGAAAAATTGATATGGATAAGTCAATCTTCAAACACCTGGCTTTAAACAATTATATTTTTTGAAGAAAAAAATTGAATATACCCTTGATGTTGCTTTAAAAAGGCATTTTTTAACTTGAATATTTTTGCCATTTGATATTTTTTAAAAATTTCAAATAATTTTAGGCAGATTATTTGCAAAATTTGCTAAGCTATGTGAACATAAACTATAAGATAAAAATTCTTTCAGAATTGCAATCATTATTACAAGAATTAGATAGAGCTAAATGTATGAATTTCTCTCACTTTTTTAAAGCCCAAGCTAAATGTTTCTTAAGTTCTGTTTTTCTTACAATGGCAACTTTTTCCATCACTCCATTACAAGCTTCGGCTGTTGAAGAAGGAATGAAAGCAAATTTAGAACCGGGAGCTGTTACTTTCACCCCACCAACTGGTTGGCGGTTAGCAGACCCCTCTTCTTTACCATCAAGTGTCAAAGTAATGGTTGTTGGAAAAACCAAAGGGGAATATCCTCCCTCTATTAATCTGGCTACAGAAGAGTTTTCAGGAACATTAAAACAATATCTAAAAATTGTAAAAAATATTAATGAATCGCAAAAAGCAGAATGGAAGGATCTCGGGTTTATCAAAACTGATGCTGGACAAGCAAGTTTATCACAAGTAGATTCCAAAACAAATTGGGGAACTGTGCGATTAATGCATGTTATTTTGGTAAAAAATGGCTTAGCCTACATTTTAACAGCAGCCTCTTTAAAAGATGAATTTTCACAGTTTTATAAGGATTTTTTTAATTCATTGAAATCTTTGCAGATAAATCCTAACGCATTCGAAATGATAAAAGATCCAAAACAACGTATGTCTTTAAGACAAGAAGTGGATAAATTAAAAGATCATTTTAAAGAATTAGCTGATAATTCAGAACTTAAAAATAAAGTTCAGATCTTTGAAAGCAAAGAATTTCAAACAAAATATTGGGAGCCATTCATGACAATGCTTCAAAAACAATATGTCAATATGACAGATGAATGGCATAAGCATTTTGTCAATTTAGTACAAAAAAATTTAACGGAAACAGTAACGAATTAATTAATTAGCTAGAAATTGATTGCACATAATAACTTTATGTGCAATAAGAATTTTTATATTATGAATTAAAATTAAACTTAAACATTATGGTACCAAAAGGAGTATACTCATGAAAAAAAGAAACAAATTTTTTGCGCTAGCAACATTAGTTGCAATGCTTGCTTCTGCAAGTGTTGGTGCGCAAGAAGAATTCTTTGATAGCACAGGTGGTTACGGCTATCAAGAAAGTAGAACTGCACCAAGCATTGCCCCAGCAATAGCTTTAGGAACGATTGCTATCGTAGCTATTATCGCAGTAGCTGTTCAAAATAGAAGTCATCACGGAAGCCATAGCCACGGTCACTCCCACTTCTAACCTTGGCAATGCACCACACCAAAAGTTTATGGAAAAGGATATCTTTTATCCTTTTCCTAATTTCATTTTTACTATCCTCTTGTTGCAAAAAAATGACAACTTGGGAAATAGATCCAGTTTTTACCCCTCTGCCAAAATATAATTTTTCAAAAATATTTTTTCCGATACAAAATGAATTTGATGGCATCGAAGTGGAAATAGTAAAAGATTCAAATGAATTGCAAACTTATTTAGTTATCCATTCCATAGCAATTGGAAAAAGAAACGTAATGGTAACTTTAACATCTGGCGATGATTCAATCCAATACCCCTCCCTCGTTTTGAAAGGTGGGCAAAAAATTGTGTTACCAAAAGATGGCACACAACAATTAATTAATTGGCTTTTAGAAAATAGATTAGTAACAATTAGTTTCGAAAGATATAAGACAACAGTAGCAAATGAAAGATTTAGTAACTTATATAAAGAACTCTTAGAAATTCCTGTTGCTTCTTGAAACTTTCCCTTTTAACTGATAAACTTGAAAAAACTAATTAAATAGATTTTACTTTATGCAAAAAGGCCATATTTTAGAATTTAGCTGTTTAAATTGTAAAAAAAAAATCCAATTTTCTCTTTTTCAATTAGAAACTTTAGATAGCTCTATTGTCTGTTCTAATTGTTCAAAAAAATACGTTATGAGTGATGAAACTTTAAAAAGACAAATCACCAAATTTTCCAAATTGTGCCAACAAATAGTCGATTCCGAAGAGATCTTAAGCAATGTAGCAGTAGGTGTGACTATTGGCTCACGAGAGGTCAAAATCCCCTATAAAATATTACTTAGTAGAATGAATTCTAGCTTAGATTTACAATTTGGTAGTGAAAAGCTTTCTATTTATTTTAGATTTGAACCCATCAAAGATATGCCATAAGGAACAATGATGAGTAAACTACAAGAATTGCAAAAAATGACCACAATTGTAATAGACACTGGAGACATTGAAAAAATAGCTCAATATCATCCAGTAGATGCTACGACAAACCCTTCCTTAATTTTAAAAGCATCCCAAAATAAAGCTTATGATCACTTGATTGAAGAGGCTGTAAATTACGCCAAAAAAAGCAATCAAGCCAATAAAAAAGCCTTATTAATGGATAAATTGTTTGTTAACTTTGGTAAAGAAATATTAAAACACATACCTGGAAGAGTTTCTACTGAAGTTAATGCTAATCTCTCCTTCGATGTAAAGGCAAGTGTAGAAAAAGCACATTCATTAATTCAGTTATATGAAGAAGAAGGCATAGATCGTGAGCGAATTTTGATCAAGCTTGCATCCACTTGGGAAGGAGCACAAGCTGCAAAAGAACTTGAAAAAGAAGGTATTCATTGCAATATGACCTTGCTATTTAGTTTACCTCAAGCTGCCATTTGCGCTGAATCAAAAGCCACATTAATTTCCCCATTTGTTGGAAGAATTTTAGATTGGTATAAAAAAAATGAAGGCAAAGATTCTTACAAACCTGAAGAAGATCCAGGAGTCGTGTCAGTAAAAAATATTTATACCTACTTTAAAAAATTTGGCTACAAAACGCAGATTATGGGTGCAAGTTTTAGAAATGCCGAGGAGATTTTAGAATTGGCTGGTTGTGATTTACTCACTATTTCTCCCGAACTTTTAGAAGAATTAAGTCATATGAACGGAAATGTTGAAAGAAAGTTAGATCCAGCTCATTTACCCCATAACGACTTAAATAAAATAATCTATAATGAAAGTGCCTTTAGGCTAGCGTTAAATGAAAATCAAATGGCCACCGAAAAACTATCGGAAGGGATCAGAAAATTTGCCGAAGATGCCAATAAATTAGAAGAGATTATTTCAAAGAAATACTCTTTATAATTTTTGATAAGTTATTATTGATTAAGACAAATTTCTAAAATTATGAAATAATTTTTAGGACTTTATTACTTAAGCTAGTAACAATATAATAACCTAAATTTATTAGGCAAAGTACATTAAGTTTAGGTTATTATAAAAAATTCAGTATAGAATGGTTTATTTTGTTAAATTTATAGTCAAAGTCTTAACTCTTTATCTACTATAGCTATAAAAATTACAATTCAGTTGTAATAGTTTTTATAAATTAAGATTTGAGCAGAATTAGCATTATTCATTTATGTAGAAGAAGTTTAGAACTTAGGTATCTCGATTAGTAGCTGCCCATCTTATTGCAAAGGAATCTTTAATCATTAGATCTATTTTTTAATAAGATATTTCAGTGTTTAGTAGAAATCTTTCTTTATCGTTTATAAAGCTTTTTTCTTCTTCCTTAGTCTTAATATTTTTAAGCTGCTCTCTTAATTTCTGAAGCGGAACTTTAAACTCTATATGTTAAATTGACGATTAAATTTTAAAGCATATTTGCTTTTTCAAATTCCTCAAGAAGTTTTACAACATCAATATGTCCCCCTTGAATTGCCGCTTTCTTTGCATAATAAGCACTATAATGTACTCTTTTATCTTGGAGAAGAAGGTTTACAACTCCAACATGTCCGTTTCTAGCAGCCCATTGTATAGCGTAATTTTGGTAATCGCTAGGATCAACCCTTCTATCTTGCATAAGAAGGTCTACAACTTCAGTATGCCCCTTTTGAGCCGCCAATCTTATTGCATAGTTCATTTGTGCGCTAGGATCCACTCTTTCATCCTGTAGAAGAAGCTTTACCACTTTATCATGTCCATTTCCAGCAGCCCATATTATAGCTTGATTATTGACCGCACTAGGATCGACTCTTTTATCTTGGAGAAGAAGGTTTACAACTTCAACCTGTCCCTTTTCAGCTGCCCATCTTATGGCAAAATTATCGGCAGGGTAACCTTTTGCTTTAGCACTTGGATCCACCCTTTCATCTTTTAGGAGAAGCTTTACAACTTCCGCATGTCCCATTCCAGCAGCCGTTTGTACGGCCTCATTATTGTTAGCGCTAGGATCAAAATTTTTTATATTAATAAAATATTCAACTATTGGATAAAAACCTTTTCTTGTAGCTTTTTTCCAGATTTCTTCATCATCATAAATTATAACTGTACTTTTAAGATTTGCTAGTTCTTCTTCTTTATTCAGGACTGCTAACCAGTAATAAGCAAAGCAATCTGGGGTAAAATTTGGATGTTTTAGTAAGTAATCAAAAACTTCTGTATTATTTGTCTTTAAAGATTGTTTATAAATCTTTTTTATGGAGACAGGATCTTTTATATCTCTTATATCAAAGAAAGTTTTCAACGGTTGCTTTTTCGAAGCACTCATATAGTGACATAAATAAGCAACTTTAATAGCTAAGGCGTCTTTTTCTTTATACTTTTCTTTAAGACACCAATTATAAACACCTTTTATAGCTTCGTTATAATCTTTACTAATTTTATAAGAATGCTTTTTTAATACATTGTTTTCTATCTCTGTGGCAAAAAATACAATTCTAGATTGTACTTCTACTGGCAAATCCAAGAAATAGGGAAAATTATTAATAATATTATTGGAATTTATTTCATTTTCGATTGTCATTTATTCTTTACTTTTTTTCATTATAAATAAATTAGACCTTATAGTGAGGAGAACTAATATTAATTAATTCACTATTAATTATGTAGAACAACTTATAATTTAATTAGTCGTTAAGGTTATTAATTATCGATTTTTTACACCATTTTTCATTTTAAAAAATTACCCTAATATAATGTGCCTTTTTCCTTTTCCCCTATCAGCTTTAAAAACCGATTGCCAATTCTTATGAAAGTTAGATCCGCTCATTTACCCATAACGACTTAAATAAATTAATCTATAGTCAAAATGCCTTTAGACTAGCTTTAAATCAAAATCAAATGGCCACCGAAAAATTATCGGAAGGTATCAGAAAATTTGCCAAAAATGCCAATAAATTAGAACAAATTATTTCAAGGAAATACTCTTTATAATTTTTGATAATCAATATAAAATTGTCAGCAATTACTAATTAAAGTTATTAATTTTAGACATTGATAAACAATCTTTTAAGACTTGTTTATTTAGAAATTCAATTAAATATAATAACCTAAATTTTAGAAGTATCTTAAATTTAGGTTATTTTAATTAAAGCCGTTGTTTGAGTTTAATTAATTTATTTTGTAGTTTTGTATGTTAATAAAGCTTACTGTTAAACATGATTTCTTCAGAATTTAGCTCTATCATTTATTTGCGCGAAGAAGCTGAACAATATTTGTATGGCCATTTTCATAGGCCTTTTCTAGTGCAACATTATAACCATCGCTAGAAACTACTCTAGCATCTTGTATTAAAAGCTTAACGACTTCCGTATTTCCATGTGCAGCAGCCCTTTCTATGGCAAAATTACCCTTATCACTAGGATCCACTCTTTCATCTTGCAGAAGAAGCTTTACAACTTCAACATGTCCGTTTGCAGCAGCAAGTCCAATGGCATAATTATCGTTAGCGCTTGGATCAACTTTTCTATCTTGTAAGAAAAGCTTTACAATTTCTGTATGTCCTTTTTCAGCAGCCCTTTTTATAGCATAATTACCAAGAGCACTAGGATCCACTCTTTTGTCTTGTAGAAGAAGTTTTACAACTTCAACATATCCTTTTTCAGCTGCCAATCTTAGGGCATAATTATCGCAAGCACTAGGATCCACTCTCTGATCTTGTAGAAGAAGTTTTACAACTTCAACATGTCCTTTTTCAGCTGCCAATTTTAGGGCATAATTATCGTCAGCGCTAGGATCAACTCTATCATCTTGCATAAGAAGGTTTACAACTTCAACATGTCCATTTTCAGCAGCAAGTCCAATTGCATAATTACCAAGATCGCTAGGATCCACCCTTTCGACTTGTAAAAGAAGACTTACAGTTTCTGTAAGTCCATTTTCAGCAGCCTTTCTTATAGCAAAATTATTTTTTTCGCTAGGATCAAAATTTTTTATATTAATAAAATATTCAACTATTGGATAATAGCCCTATCTGATAGCTTCTTTCCAGATTTCTTTATCATCTATATTTTTTATTGAACCTTTAAGCTTTTCCATTTCTTCAGTTTTATTCAGGGCTAATAACCAGTAATAAGCAAAGCAATCGGGGATAAAATTAGGATGTTGTAATAAGTAATTAAAAACTTCTGTATTATTTGTCTTCAAAGATTGTTCGTAAATCTTTTCTAAAGTGATTGGATCTTTTATATCGCTTATATCAAAGAAAGTTTTCAACGGATGCTTTTTCGAAGCACTCATATAGTGACATAAATAAGCAACTTTAACAGCTAAAGAGTCTTCTCCTAACATACGTTTCTTTAAGGCACCAATTATAAACACCTTTTATAGCTTTGTTATAATCTTTACTAACTTTATAAGAATGTTTTTTTAATTCATAGCCTTCAAGTTTTGTGGCAAAAAATACAATTTTAGAACGTAATTCTAATGGTAAATTCAAGAAATAGGGAAAGTCATTAATAATTTTATTGGAAGTTAGTTTATTTACCATTAATTTAATCCATTATAAAAAAAATAATTATGTTATAAATAATATTATAATTTTTATCAATTAACAAAACACTTACAGTTAATTAAGTTTTATAAAATGTTTTTTTATAATAGTTATGAAAATTAGTTAATTATTTAGATTATTGTATTAAAAGCAAATTTATCGAATCTTTACAGAAATTCCCTATAATCAAGAAAAAATTACCAAAATATAATTTATGCCTATTTCCCTATCTCCCATCGGCTTTAAAGATCAAATGCCAATTCTCATGAAAGTAGGTCGCTACTTTCCTTTAACTGGAATTCCAGCCGGTATTGTTCGTTTTTCAAGTGTACATAACGATACTAAAAGATTTCATTTTGAAAGCTTAAATATTGTGAATATTGTTAGAGGTATTTTTGCCTTAACAGTTGGAGAATCAATTTTTATCTTAGCGGATCTTGTCTATCACGTGGGGTTAAAAATCTTAAAATTTTCTGAAAATAGACAGCTTCAGGCAAATATATTTTACGAAGATGAAGAAGAACTAAATCCAAATGGAAAGCCGGAAGCTAAAGTCGAAGAAAAGAAGAGTCTACTTACCGATTCATTATCGTTTTTTAAGAAAACTTTAAAAAATCAAAAAGTTGACTAAAAAATTAGCTTAAGCTTCAATCTTTACCCCTCTCCAAAAAGCTACTTTTCCTTTAATGGCTTGCGCTTCTTGGGAAGGATTGGGATAAATCCAAGCCCCTTCTTCTAAAATTTCATCACCCGCTACTATATCGTAGTAATCACAAGTACCTTTCCAGGGACAAGTATAGTGAGTTCCACTTTTACGTAAAAATTTTTGGTTTACACTTTCGATTGGAAAATAGTGATTCTGCTCTAAAACATAAGTATCGTTACTTTCTGCAATAATTTTATCATTCCAAACAGCTTTCAAAATATCACTCCCCTTCTTGTTTATAACCACCATAATTGATCACATGAAATTATTCAAAATTTATTTTGAATCTCAAGTTTAGCCTTTGTTTGGCAGCCTTCTTAAAGATTGCTGAAATCTCTGGTTTAGTTATTAATAGTTTCTTTGGTTTCTAATAGATTGAGTCTCTCTTCATTTGCTAAAGCAAATTTCGAGCTCTTATTTCTTGTTTGATTTTCCCCATAATTCCCTAACGGTCATTATGGGCTTTAAACAGACGCTCTAACGAGCTATGTAATTACATCCAAAGCCTCAATCTTTCCCACAATTTCCTGAAGTTCATTACGGGCTTCCTTTAAGAGACACTCTGAAAACTTTGTCCATAAAGCTCGTTAAAGCGTCTTTTTAAAGCCCTTAAGTGACTGAAAGGAACTAGGGGGAAGATTAGATAAATATATTAGAGCTCGAAATTTGCTTTTGCAAATGAAGAGCGATTCTTCTCAACAGTTCCTGAAGTTCATTACGGGCTTCCTTTAAGAGACACTCAACAAACTTTGTCCAATAAAGCTCGTTAGAGCGTCTGTTTAAAGCCCATAATGACCGTTAGGGAATTATGGGGAAAATCAAACAAGAAATAAGAGCTCGAAATTTGCTTTAGCAAATGAAGAGCGACTCAATCTGTTAGAAACCGAAGAAACTATTAATAACTAAACATGTAATTTCAGCAATCTTTAAAACGACCTATAAAACCATCAAATTTGAAGAAGTTTATTTTGAATAAAGCATGACAGGTGATTTTATTGTTAGAATTGAGATTAGAGAATTTTTGTTAGTAGATTAAAAGTGTAATAGATTTGTTTTTTAGAAATACTAAATTTATTTTAGAGCTAATACTCTAGCTTGCGAATGATAAGATTAAAAAAGTAATGGCAAAAAATGGAAAAAAAAACCCTAGCTAATTAGCTAGGGTTTTTTCGTTTAAGAAAACTATTTTATAGAAGTTAAGTTTTCAGGGAAAATGGTATCAAAATCGATAACAAATTTTTCATCTCTTTCTCTACCAATAAACTTATTAACAACTTCATGTTGTGGATAACCGGTACCACCTGGGATAATATGTCCCATGATAACGTTTTCTTTAAATCCAGTAAGGTAATCAGTTTTACCAGCACACGCAGCTTCTGTTAAAACACGAGTCGTGTCTTGGAAGGATGCAGCAGAAATAAAGGATTCAGTACCTAAAGATGCCTTAGTTATCCCTAAAAGAACAGGTGTTGCTTGCGCGGCTTTTCCACCTTCTTTCATGACTTTAGCATTTTCATTTTCGAATTCTTTTTTATCTACTTCTTCTCCAAACAATAGGCTTGTATCACCTGGATCGACTACGCGAACTTTTTTCAACATTTGACGCACAATAATTTCTACGTGCTTGTCGTTAATAGTTACACCTTGCAATCTATAAACTTCTTGAACGTTATTGACGATGTATTTTTGCACTTCTCTGACACCGCAAATTTCCAAGATTTCGTGTGGTTTAACAATACCATCCGTTAACTGTTGTCCTTTCACTACAAAATCGCCGCTTTGGACAATCATGTGTTTATTATTTGGGATTTGGTGTTCTTCTTTCATGCCTGTTACATGATCTTTAACACTCACAACTAGTTTTTGCTTTTGAGTACCTTCAACGCGCACTTCACCATCAATAATCGCAATAATAGCTGAATCTTTAGGAGTTCTAGCTTCAAATAACTCAGCAACCCTTGGAAGACCACCGGTAATATCCTTTGTCTTCATAGCGCCACGTGGAAGACGAGCTAATAATGCACCCGCATGAGCTCTATCACCTTCTTTTACAGAAATGATAGCGCCTGATGGAATCGGATAAGTTCCGATAAGCTCCTTAAATTCATTATCGTTATAAATAATGATTTGAGGATGTAGCTCACTGCGATGTTGCTTAACTACTAACTCTTCTTGTCCGGTTTGCTTATTAGTATTTCGCTCCGTAGAGATACCTTCTACTAAGTCTTCATACTTAACATAACCTGGGCGATCACAAATAATTGGAATATTATGTTGTTCCCATTCCGCAAATTTTGTGTTTTCTTCTAGATGAGTACCATCTTCTAACAAAATTCGAGTTCCAAGTTCAACAGTTAAACTTTGTAATGGTTCAATAGATTTTGTGCTGAGCAGTTTTTTATACTCTTCAATTGTTCTTCCTTCATCTCTTACAATGTTTAAAGAACCATTTTTGTTTAACACAACCCACTGACCGTGCTCATTTTTAACTGTGCGTAAATCTTTATAGATCAAGATACCTTTATGCTCAGCAACAAGTTCTGGGCTAACGCTTGCAGACGCAATACCACCTAAGTGGAACGTTCTCATCGTCAACTGTGTACCAGGTTCACCAATTGATTGAGCTGCAATAATACCAACAGCTTCACCCATGCTAACACTTCTACCATTAGCTAAGTTAACACCATAACATTTTGCACAAACCCCTCTTCTTGTTTCACAAGTTAAGACGGAGCGGATTTTAACGCTTTCAATACCTGAATCATCTATAGCTTCAGCTTGTTGCAATGTTAAAGTATCAGATGCTTTTGCTAATAGTTTTGTGCTATCACCAGGTAAGTAGATATCATCACACACAGTACGGCCAAAAATTCTATCTTTTAGCGATAAAAGCTCTTCTTGCCCTTGTTTTATAGATGAAACTTCAATACCGTTTAATGTACCACAGTCTTCTTCTGTTATAATCACATCTTGAGCTACGTCAACTAAACGTCTCGTTAAATATCCAGAGTCAGCGGTTTTTAACGCCGTATCTGCAAGACCTTTACGCGCACCGTGAGAAGAAATGTAAAATTCTAATACACTTAAGCCTTCACGGAAGTTTGAAGTAATCGGAGATTCAATAATTTCTCCAGATGGTTTTGCCATCAAGCCGCGCAACGCGCCAAGCTGTCTTAACTGAGACTTATTACCTCTAGCTCCAGAATCAATCATAACGTAAAGAGGGTTCATTTTAGCATTATGAACTTCACTTATTAAATGATAGAGGGCATCTGATACTTCATCAGATACTTCTGTCCAAATACTAATGGTTTTAGATTTTCTCTCCCCATCAGTAATGATACCATCTTCGTATTGTTTTTTCACCAAAGCGACTTTTTTATGCGCATCGTCTAAAATACTGCGTTTAATTTCAGGGATTTTGACATCGCAAACGCCCATAGAAATAGCAGCTTTAGTAGCTTCTGTGAAACCTAGTGTTTTTAGATTGTCTAAAAATTTTACAGTGGCTTCAAGTCCTACTTTTTTATAACATTGCATAATCAATTCACCCATTTTCTTTTTGGGTAAAGTGTAGTTTTGAAAGCCTAATTCTTTTGGTACAATAGTATTAAAGATTACACGACCAGGAGTGGTTTCGATAATCCCATTATCGGTTCTCAATTTGATTTTTTCATGAATACGAAGCCCTCTACCAAAGAAGGTTCTATCTTCATCGATACCATCATCATACCAGTTGTAGCTTCCACCTGCATTTAAAGCCATTAACACTTCATCTGAATCGCGGAAAACTCTCGTTTTTCTGCCATATTTTTCTGGAAGATAAACTGGCTCGCACATTAAATAATACAATCCTAAGGTCATATCTTTAGAAGGAACAGCCACAGGATTTCCAGAAGAAGGTAAGAAAATGTTATCTGGAGCCATCATTAATAGCTTAGCTTCTAATTGCGCTTCTATAGATAAAGGAACATAAACCGCCATTTGGTCACCGTCAAAGTCGGCGTTAAATGCTTCACAAACAAGAGGATGTATTCTAATCGCTTTACCTTCAATTAAGACAGGCTCAAATGCTTGAATACCTAATCTATGCAATGTAGGTGCACGGTTTAATAATACAGGATGTCCTTTGATGATATCTTCTAATACGTCCCAAACTTCTGGCGCATGTCTTTGTATCATTTTTTTGGCAGAGCGGATGGTATAAACGTAACCTAAATCTTTTAAGCGCTTTACAATAAAAGGCTCAAAAAGTTCTAGCGCCATCAATTTTGGCAAACCGCATTGATTAAACTTAAGTTCAGGACCTACGATAATAACAGAACGTCCTGAGTAATCAACCCTTTTACCAAGTAAATTTTGACGGAAACGCCCTTGTTTACCTTTTAACATTTCTGATAAAGATTTTAAAGGACGGTTGCCAGCACCCATTACTGGATGACCATGACGACCATTATCAAATAAGGCATCAACAGCTTCTTGCAACATCCTTTTTTCGTTACGGATAATAACTTCAGGAGTTTTAAGTTTCAAAATTGCTTTTAAGCGATTGTTTCTGTTAATTACTCTACGATATAGATCGTTTAAGTCTGAAGTTGCAAATCTACCACCATCTAATGGAACTAAAGGTCTTAAGTCTGGTGGAATAACCGGAACTGCAGACATTACCATCCATTCAGGTTTATTTGTAGAAGATACAAAACTTTCAATGATTTTTAAACGTTTAGCTAACTTCATTCTCGCTTGTTGCGATTTGGTTTTACGAAGTTTTTCTTTTAAATCAGCAAGAACTGTACTTAAATCTTCTGTTGCTAATAGATCGTGAATCGCTTCAGCCCCCATCTTGGCAACAAAAGCATCTCTTCCAAATTGTTCTTGTGCTTCTCTATATTCCGTATCATTTAACAATTGTTTTTTTTGTAAGTTAGTATGACCTGGATCTACTACTACATATTCTTCGTAATAAATAACTCTTTCAAGGTCAGTCGAAGACATACCTAAAACGTTACCGATACGTGATGGCATAGTTTTAAAAAACCAAATATGCACAACAGGTACGGCAAGTTCGATGTGAGCCATTCTCTCACGTCGAACTTTAGATAAAGTAACTTCTACACCACAGCGATCACAAACTATTCCTTTGTGCTTAATCTTTTTGTATTTTCCGCAAGCACATTCCCAATCGCGGGTAGGACCAAAAATCTTTTCGCAAAAAAGGCCACCTTTTTCAGGTTTGAAAGTACGATAGTTGATCGTTTCAGGTTTTTTAATTTCTCCACGTGACCATTTATTACGTATGACTTCATCTGATGCGATTTGGATCGTTAATTTATCAAATCGCGTATCATTTTGATTATTTGCTGTCATTTGTCTCCCTCTATAAAAATAAACGACAAATTAAATTATTCTTCTGTAAAAGCTTCTGCTCTAATATCGAGAGCTAAACCTTTCATTTCGTGCATCAATACGTTAAACGATTCAGGAGTTCCAGGTGTTAAGAGGTTATCGCCTTTAACAATGGACTCGTAAATACGTGTTCTTCCTGATACGTCATCCGATTTTACAGTCAACAATTCTTGGAGTAAGTGAGCGGCTCCATAAGCTTCTGCTGCCCAAACTTCCATCTCTCCAAAACGCTGGCCACCCATTTGAGCTTTACCACCTAATGGTTGTTGCGTTACTAAAGAGTAAGGTCCAACAGCGCGTGCGTGGATTTTATCAGCAACTAAGTGACTTAGTTTTAAGATGTAAATATAGCCAACCACTACTGTATTATCAAAACGCTCGCCTGTACATCCGTCGTAAAGATAAAATTTACCATCTGAGGGTAAATTAACTTTTGTCATCATTTCCCAAATTTTATTTTCTGGGAAACCTTCGAATACAGGAGTTGCAACTTTTATTCCTGACAACTTAGCTGCAAAACCTAAGTGGGTTTCAAAAAGCTGTCCTATATTCATACGAGATGGTACGCCTAACGGATTTAAAATTACTTCAATTGGTTGACCATTAGATAAATATGGCATGTCAGCTTCAGGAACAATTTTAGAAACTACCCCTTTGTTTCCGTGACGTCCTGCCATTTTGTCACCAACTTGAAGTTTACGCTTTGAAGCTATATAAACTTTAACTTGGCGTATTACACCTGGATCTAAATCAATATCACCTTTACGCATAAATTCAACTTCAGCTCTCATTTGTGTTTCAAGCTTTTGTAAATTTATGTCAGATTCATGAATGATTTGTTTTAAAGTATTGTAAATGTCGTTGTTTGGCATTAACAAATCTTCAATATTTTCTTTCTCTAAGGCTTCTATTGTTTCTTGAGTAATTAAAGAACCTTCATCCAAAATAACTTCAGCTGTTTTTCTATGGACAATAGTCCCTGGGGCTAAGTCATTTAACAATAAAGCACCTAAACGCTCTCTTCTTTCGATCTTGAGTTCAAGTTGCTTTTGCTTATATTCTTTTTGTAACTCTTTAAGCCTTGCTGCCTCTTCAACTAACTCATCATCAGTCTTATTAGAAACACGTTCACGACGACTAAAAATTTTAACGTCTCTTACATACCCTTCAGTGCCTGGAGGAACAACTAAAGAAGCATCTTTAACATCAGCTGCTTTTTCACCAAATATAGCACGCAAAAGTCTTTCTTCAGGCGCCAATTCTGTTTCAGTTTTTGGTGTAATTTTACCAACTAATATATCACCTGGCTTAACTTCAGCACCGATGCGGATAATTCCATCGTCGCCTAAATTAATTAGAGCTTCTTCAGAAACGTTTGGAATATCGCGTGTAATCTCTTCTTTTCCAAGTTTTGTATCGCGAGCGGTAACTTCAAATTCTTCAATATTGATTGAGGTAAACGCATCTTCTCTTACAAGCTTTTCAGATACTATAATAGCATCTTCAAAGTTGTAACCAAGCCATGGCATAAATGTGACTAACACGTTTTTACCAAGAGCAACTTCACCATGATCGATCGCTGGACCATCCGCTATCACATCACCGGCTTTAATTTCATCACCAACGCTACATAAAGGTTGTTGGTTAATACAAGTTCCTGCGTTTGAACGTAAAAACTTTTTCAAGATATAAGTTTTCTTATCCATACGGTTGGCTTTAGAAGAAATGACAATTTTTAAGCCGTCTACATATTCAACGATTCCATCTTCTATAGCTATGACAACTGCACCTGAGTCTCTTGCCGCTCTAGCTTCTAAACCAGTACCAACGATTGGGGCTTCTGGCTTTAATAATGGTACACCTTGACGTTGCATGTTCGCACCCATCAAAGCACGGTTAGCATCGTCATGCTCTAAGAACGGAATTAATCCTGTAACGATCGAAACTAATTGTTTTGGCGAAACATCCATGTGAGTTACGCGAGTCGTATCGATCTCAAGCGGTTCCCCTCTATATCTGGCCCAACATATTTCTTCTTTAAACATGTTATATTCATCAAGTGGAGCTGACGCCTGCGCGATCACACAACGCTCTTCTTGATCAGCTGTCATATACTCAATTTCTTCAGTTACCACTCCATCTCTTACGATACGATAAGGTGTTTCAATAAAACCGAATTCATTGATTTTAGCAAATGTTGATAAAGAAGTGATCAAACCAATGTTTGGTCCTTCAGGTGTTTCAATAGGACAAATTCTTCCATAATGGCTTGGGTGAACGTCACGAACTTCAAAGCCTGCTCGATCTCTATTCAAACCACCAGGTCCCAAAGAAGATAAACGTCTTTTGTGAGTAAGTTCCGCAATTGGATTCGTTTGATCCATAAATTGGGATAATTGGGAACGACCAAAGAAGTCTTTTAATACGCCAGATAATCCTTTAGCAGAAATGATTTTTCCAGGTGTTAAAGTATCTGAAGAAAAATCAAATAAATTCATCCGTTCGCGAATGATTTTTTCCATGCGAGCTAAACCAATGCGACACTGGTTTTGAATCAATTCTCCAACAGATCTAACACGTCGATTTCCTAAGTGATCGATATCATCTGTGCTGACGTCTTCTTTACCTTGTTTTAATTTAATTAAATATTTCAAAGCTCCGATTACGTCTTCTTTTGTGATGGTCACTACTTGTAATTGTTCGTCAGTTAATTCTAAACCTAACTTTGAATTTAACTTGTATCTACCAACACGTCCTAAATTGTAACGGCGAGGATCAAAAAATAAACGCATCATAGCTGAGCGTGCATTTGACAAAGTAGCAGGTTCACCTGGACGAATTTTTCGATAAAAATCTTTTAGAGCTGATTCGTATGAGTCACTCGAATCTTTTGCTAACATTTTAATAATCGGATGGGATTCATCAGCATCTTCAGCAATACGAATTACTTCAACACCTGCATCTAACATTCTTTTTAGCATAGCTGTTGTCAATTTTTCAGCAGCTTTACCAAAAATTGTACCAGTTTCTTCATCTATTACGTCTTGCGCTAAGATTTTTCCAACTAATTTAGCAAATTCTTTTTCAGACTTAATCTTTTCTTTCTTGGTGCTAAAAAATTCTTCAATAATATCGGAGTTAGAAGAAAATCCTAAGGCTCTAATAAATGTTGTAGCTAGAATTTTTCTGCGACGTTTTTTTCGATCGATGTATATATAGATTAGGTCATTTGTATCGAAAGCTCCTTCTAACCAGCTACCTCTATAAGGAATAATACGGAAAGAATAGATAGCAGATCCTCTAAGGCTTCTTTCGTGTTCGAAACTAATACCTGGAGATCTATGTAATTGAGAAACAACTACCCTTTCAGCTCCATTGATAACAAAAGTACCCTTGTCTGTCATTATGGGTATAGTTCCCATATAGACTTCTTCTTCTTTAATTCCAGTTTCGTCTGTTAAACGAAATTTTACTTTTAAGGTTACGTTATAGGTAATTCCACGACGAATACATTCTTCGGCAGAATATTTTGGAACTCCTAAACTATAAGAAATAAATTCCAAGATTGTTTTTTCATCATATGACTTGATGGGAAACATCTCATTAAATACTTCTTGCAGCCCGATATTTTCTCTTTCATCTGGAAATTTATCTACTTGCAAAAACTGATCATAAGACTTTACTTGAATTTCAATGAGGTTTGGAAGATCAATAATTTCATTTTTGTTGATAAAACTTACACGTTTTGGCGGCCTTTTCAACATTCTGAAGGTCTCCTGGTATAACTTTGATAGAAAAGTTTATGCACATCAACTCGACTGCTGATATGCGTAAAGCCTTCTATAAAAATCGATTAAATACAACAACCCCAGAAACAAGAAGTATTTCTATTTCTTGTTCTGGGTTTAAGAAAACTAATAAATTTAATTTCTTATAGGCCTTTTAATTCAACTGTTGCGCCTGCGGCTTCCAATTTCTTTTTAATATCTTCAGCTTCAGCTTTTGGAGAATTTTCTTTTAATACTTTCGGTGCTGCATCAACTAAATCTTTTGCTTCTTTTAAGCCAAGACCTGTTAATTCACGAACAACCTTAATGATTCCAATTTTCTTATCAGCTGGAGCAGATTTCAAAGTAATTTGAAATTCTGTTGATTCAGCTGCTGCTGGTGCTGCTGCTGCGCCACCGCCGGCTGCTGCTGGTGCTACTGCTGCTGCTGCAGATACGCCCCATTTTTCTTCTAAAGCAGTTTTTAATTCAGCCATCTCTAAAACAGTCAAATTGCTCAGAGCTTCGACTAATTCTTCTGTTTTTGTACTCACAATTTACCTCTTAATTTTCAAACTTTTAATTTTAGCTTTGAGAGCCGTCTTCTTTTTTAACTTTATTATCTAAGCAGTATACAACACTTGCTATAACATTGTTCATTACGCTTACCACGCTTTGCGGTGCTGCCACAAAGGTTGCCAATAATTGCGCGCGCATTTCGTTTTTACCAGGTAACTTGGAAAGTTTTTCCATGTCTTTACCATCGTAAAGCTGACCTTCAAAACGACCACCCACTAATTTAATCTTTTTCTCATTCGCGTCACTAAATTGAGCTACAGTTTTAGTAGTTTCAATTGGATCGTTTCCTGCGAAGACCAAACCAATGTGTCCTGGTAATTGAGCAAGATCTAATGTAATGCCAGCCGCTTCTGCAGCTTTGATCAATACACGTTTGCGAACGATTTCAACATTACCACCAAGTTTTGCGATTGAAGTACGCAAGTCATTCGCTTTATTAGCAGTGATGCTACTATATTGCATGATGACAAAAGAGCTATGATTTTCAATCTGCTCTTTAATTTCATCTAAAAGGAGTTGTTTTTCGTTGCTCATTTGATACCCCTTATGACATATCTAAATCGCGTGCATCGATTTTTAACCCTGGCCCCATTGTTGAGGATAGAGTGACAGATTTTACATACTGTCCTTTCGCTGCTGCTGGTTTTGCTTTTTGGATCGCTTGTGCTAACGCTAAAATATTTTGTTGTAAAGCTTCTTCACTAAAAGAGAGCTTTCCTACAGCATTGCTTACAACACCGTGACGATCTGGTTTAAACTCTATTTTACCAGCTTTAACTTCTTGAATTGCTTTTGCAACATCATTGGTTACTGTGCCAGCTTTTGGAGTTGGCATTAAGCCTCTTGGACCTAATACTTTACCGAGTTTACCTACGTCTCTCATCATATCTGGTGTTGCAATGACTGCGTCAAAGCCTGTCCACCCATTATTGATTTTTTCAATCAATTCATCATTGCCCGCATATTCTGCACCAGCATCTAACGCTTCTTTGACTTTATCACCTTTAGCTAAAACTAAAATAGTGATGGATTTACCAGTACCATTCGGTAAAGATACTGTTCCGCGTAGTTGCTGATCTGACTTACGAGGGTCAACGCCCATCTGTAAAGCAATGTCTATCGACTGATCAAATTTGACCGGCGGACATTTCTTTAACATAGCGATAGCGTCTTTTAGAGAATAAACTTTGTTAGCCTCTAATAGTTTAGCTATCTCCCGAAATCTTTTACTTTGGCGTGCCATACTTATGATTACTACCTTTCGACATCAATTCCCATCGATCTAGCAGTACCCTCTACTAGACGAATAGCAGCTTCTATATCTCTTGCGTTTGTATCTTGCATTTTTGATTCTGCAATTTTTTTCGCTTGAGCTCTTGAAAGCTTTGCTACTTTATCTCTGTTAGGTACAGCTGAACCTTTTTCTATACCAGCCTCTTGAAGAATTAATCTTGGCATAGGAGGCTGTTTTGTTATAAAACTAAAAGTTTTATCTACATACACAGTGATAACAACTGGAAGTATAACTCCAGCCATCGCTTGTGTTTTTGCGTTAAATTCCTTACAAAAAGCCATGATATTTACACCAGCTGAACCTAAGGCAGGACCAATAGGTGGGGCTGGGTTAGCTTTTCCGGCAGGAATTTGTAATTTTATTATTTTTACGACTTTTTTTGACATAAGTCCCTTAATATTACATATTTACGTATTAAGACACAATAGAATACGTAGTCGCTAGAGGCTTATCGATTACGCTTATGTGCGTCACTTTAATTGCTTTCTGCTTCATCGCTGATTTCTTCGACTTGTACAAACTCTAAATCGTCTACTCTTGTGTCTCTTCCAAAAATAGATACGAGAACACTTAAACGACCTTTGTCATGGAAAACATCTGTTACTGTACCGATAAAGTTGACAAAAACACCGTCTACAATTTTTACTCGATCGCCAACTTCAAATTTATGACGTTGAGTGACTTTTTGTTTTTTATCTTCTAAATCTCTTAAAATTTCTTCTACTTCCACTTCGGTAAGAGCTGTCGGTTTATCACCACCTAAAAAGTCAATTACACCAGGAGTGCTCTTAACATATTGCCAAGATTCATCATTTAATTCCATTTTTATTAATAGATAACCTGGCCATAAACGCTTTTCAACAACCTTTTGTTGCCCTTTTTTTACTTCGGAAACATTCTCGATTGGCAACAATACTTTGTCGATGAAATCTGTCATTGACTTTAGATCACGTTGTTCTTCAAGCGCTTTCTTCACTTTTTTTTCTTGTGTTGATAACACTTGCAAGACGTACCATTTATACATGCTTTTCACCGTGAATAATTTTTTGTGCTAATTAATTACTAACCTGTTATGAGTCGAAACCCAAATTTTAGAATATCTAAGGTAGATTGAATAAGAAGATCCATCCCGTAGATAGCCATTCCCATAAAAAAAGTAGCTCCCACCACAATCTTTGTGTATGAAATTAATTCATTATAGCTAGTCCAATGAATCTTATGCAGTTCAGACTTTACATCAGTAAAAAATTCTTGCACTTGAAGTTTATTTTTCGTTGAGGTCTCTTTTGATGAAGTGTATGACGAAACTTGATTATTTTTTTGCGTATCCATAGTTTTTACTTCCACACTCATGTTATCCTTCCCTCAATGAATTTATTAATCGAGTGCGGAGGGACTCGAACCCCCGACCGGCGGCTTTGGAGGCCGCTGCTCTACCAACTGAGCTACACACCCATATCATAAAGTCGCTCTTACGAGCTAAAGGGGCACTTTAAAGCGCCCCTAAAAATTTTCAGTAACTGGTTACTTGATAATTTCGGAAACTGTACCAGCACCAATTGTTCTACCACCTTCACGAATAGCAAAACGCATACCTTTTTCCATCGCTACTGGTGTGATCAATTCAACTGTAATTTCAACGTTATCACCTGGCATAACCATTTCCACACCAGCTGGTAACTCGATTGTTCCAGTTACGTCTGTTGTACGGAAATAAAGCTGAGGACGGTATCCTGTAAAGAAAGGCTTATGACGTCCACCTTCTTCTTTTGTCAAGATGTAAACAGGTCCTTTGAATTTTGTATGTGGTGTACAAGTTCCAGGAGCTGCTAAAACCATACCTCTTTCGATTTGTTTTTTGTCTACGCCACGTAATAAGATACCAACGTTTTCACCAGCTCTTGCTTCGTCTAACAATTTATTAAACATTTCTAAGCCAGTTGCAACAGTATCACGTGTTTCGCCAAGACCAACTAATTGTAATTTATCGTTGATTCTTACAATACCTCTTTCAACACGGCCAGTAGCCACTGTTCCACGACCTGAAATGGAGAACACGTCTTCAACAGGCATTAAGAATGGCTTATCAACTTCACGCTGAGGAGTTGGAATTGCTTCGTCAACTGTTTGCATTAATTTTTCGATAGCTTCTACGTATTTTGGGTCGCCTTCAAGAGCTTTTAATGCTGAACCTCTGATGATTGGGCAATTATTGTAACCTTTAGATTCTAAAAGTTCATGTAATTCCATTTCAACTAGATCTAAAAGTTCTTGATCGCTTTCACCTAGCATATCGACTTTGTTTAAGAAAACTACGATTGCAGGAACTTGCATCTGTCTTGCTAACAAGATGTGCTCGCGTGTTTGAGGCATAGCACCATCAGTTGCTGCAACAACAAGAATTGCACCGTCCATTTGTGCCGCACCAGTGATCATGTTTTTAACATAGTCAGCGTGACCTGGGCAGTCTACGTGAGCATAGTGTCTAGCATCTGTTTCATATTCTACGTGGGATGAGTTAATAGTAATACCACGTGCTTTTTCTTCTGGTGTATTATCTATAGAAGCGTAATCACGAAACTTTGCGCCGCCTTTTTTTGCCAAAGTTGCTGTAATTGCAGCTGTTAAAGTCGTTTTACCGTGGTCAACGTGGCCAATTGTGCCGACGTTAACGTGAGGTTTATTACGCTGAAATGCTTCTTTTGCCATTTGGAATCCTCCGTTAAACTCCAGTAAATAATGGTATGTTTTTCATTGCCCAGAAAAGGAATTGAACCTTCGACCACTTGCTTACCATGCAAGTGCTCTACCACTGAGCTATCTGGGCAAGTACCTTTTTTATATCCTTAATTATAAGTAAATCATCACAAATATTAAGGGATGTAAAAGCTTGTGAGTGTATCGATTCTTTAAAAAAAAATCAACAAGTTTTATTAAACCCACTTGAAAAACTTCTGCTGTATAAATTCATAATTGTGAAACTAAACAAATTTGTACGAAGAAGCGTTAAATAGGCTATTTTTTTGATCAAAGTTCTTAATCTCATAAACGGTATCTAAGATTTCATCAAGGGTTGTTCATGAGGTTAAGATATGTTTTATCTTTGACGGAAAATAATTCTTGCTTTGGATAAATCGTAAGGAGACATTTCGACGGTAACAGTATCACCGACTAAAACGCGAATATTTTTCATTCGCATTTTTCCACATAAATGTGCGATTACTCTAGATCCATTTTGAAGTAACACTCTAAAATTCATATTAGGCAACAGCTCTTCTACTGTTCCATCTATCTTAATTGTATCTTCTTTTGCCACTGTAACTTTACTTAAAATATTGCTCGATTATTTAATAACAAATATTACCCTAACAGATTTTTTTTTTTAGGTCAATAGATCGGGAAATAGCTGAAAGTGTACTCTTTATCACATTTTTATCCAAGGAATAAAGGAACTTGTAGTATTTTGATAATCGCGATAAGCATCCCCTTTCGTCTTAAGTAAGTGAGCTTCGGTAAGCGGTATTCCCGATATTCTAACTAAAAGAATTAACATAATAATGGGTGAAATAAGGGTAAAAATTCCAAAGGGCGAGCTCCATCCGTATAAACAAAAACCGATCCACGTAATCCATTCAAAAAAATAATTTGGATGCCTTGAGTAATTCCAAAGACCCTTGTTACATACACGCGCATTGTTTAAGGGATCTTTTTTAAACGATTCTAATTGATAATCCGCCAAAGCCTCTCCCCCTACCCCTAATAACCAGAATAATAAGCCCCAGGTTTGCATAGGATACCAATAAGGATTGGGATCTCTAAAAGCTATTAAAAAACAAATAGATAAAATAACGACAAGCAATCCTTGAAACCAGTAGAGTAGTAAAAATTTTGCATTCGAGTGTTGACTTCCCCAAGCTTCTCTAATCTGTACATAGCGGGGATCTTCTTCGGTATGGATGTAGCGATTCATCAGATAACTTAAAAGGCGCCCTGCCCAAATAAAGATCATACCAGCTAAAACCCATTTTCTAATCCAAAATCCTTGCCCCAAGTATAGATAGATTGAACCCACCAATAGAAAAGAAACACACCAACCAAGATCTACGATACCCGCATTTTTTCGAATTAAATAAATAAGCCATAAAATTGTCATCAGACCAATTGTTGCAATAAAACTTGCTCCCATTAATAAAACAAAATCGGCCATCTTTTTAGTCCTTTTCCCTTGTATTTGCTTGTTGTATTGTTTATAGTTTAACTATTTTTGAGTAAAGATTATTTCTTATTGTTAATAAAATCTTTTATATTTTGTTTATTTTAATTTTACAAAAAATCGTAAATGATTATTTTAAAGTTAAGTAAAGCTTTGATTCTAAAAAACTTAAAAAGTTGTATATATGAATAGTAAAACGTTTGATGAGAAGCAAAAAAAAATGATTGAACTTTTCTCAGCTTGTAAAAGTGATGACGAAAAGTACCAACTCATCATTCAATTAGGTAAAAAATTACCTAAATTGTCAGATGAGTTAAAAAAAAACGAATATAAAGTCAAAGGTTGTCAAAGCACAGTTTATCTATATTCTTTTATAGAAAACAAAAAAATGCATTTTTGTGCCGAATCTGATTCTCTAATGTCTGCGGGTCTCGCTGCTTTATTAATTAACGTTTATGATAACGAAACTCCTGAAGTCGTTTTAAAAAATCCACCTAAATATATAGACGATTTAGGACTTGCTGCTAATTTAACACCTAATCGAGCTAACGGTTTATACAGTATTCATTTAAAAATGAAACAAGATGCTTTAGATTTTTACATTTTAAGCAATCAAGAAATCAAAGAAAATATAGCTTAAAGCTAAATTATTTTTTTCTATTTAGCCCTTCTTTTGACCGCATACCCATAAGGAGTTGGCCAGTGAGAATCACTATTTAACTCATGTTCAGCTTTTAAAGGCCAATAAGGATCTCTTAGAAGTTCTCGTCCTAAAAACACTAAATCAGCAAAGCCACTTGTAATTATTTCATTTGCATATTTGGGTTCTGTGATTAATCCTACAGCCCCTGTTAATATATTTGCTTCTCTTCGAATTTGCTGAGCGAATGGAACTTGATATCCTGTACCCACAGGAATTGTCACTTTTGGCAACAACCCGCCAGAGGATGCGTCAATTAAATCGACCCCATTTTCCTTTAATATTTTAGCTAATTGTACCGATTGATTAATATCCCATCCCCCTTCAACCCAATCAGTTGCAGATATTCTAACAAATAAAGGAAGGGAATCTGGAATAGTTTTTCTTAACGCTTGTACCACTCTTATCAATAATCGAGTTCTATTTTCAAAACTACCTCCGTAGCTATCCTCTCTTTTATTACTCAAAGGTGATAAAAATTCGTGTAGTAAGTAGCCATGAGCAGAATGTATTTCTATTACTTTAAATCCAGCTTCTAATGCTCTTTTAGCACCTTCTTCAAAATCTATTATAATTTGATCAATTTCTTTTAAGGAAAGCTCTTTTGGAATAGAATAGCCTTCATCAAAAGCTAAGGCGCTTGGTGCGATAGTTTCCCAAGCCAATTCCCCTTTTAAAGGTGCTCCCCCATTCCAAGGTACATCACAACTAGCTTTTCTGCCGGCATGAGCTAATTGAATTCCCGCAATAGCTCCTTGACAATGCACAAAATCAACAATTTTAGATAAAAATTTTATATGCTCATCTGACCAAATCCCTAAGTCATTCGGAGAAATACGTCCTTGCTTCGTGATAGCTGTCGCTTCGACCATTACTAAAGCTACTCCCCCGACAGCACGGCTACCGAGGTGAATCATATGCCATTCTTGAGCAAATCCCTCGTAAGCACTATATTGACACATAGGAGACATAACAATTCGATTGCGAAAGGTAACCTCTCGTATTTTCAAAGGACTTAGTAAATCAATTTCTTCAACTTCTCTATCATGCTCAGAATTAGCAAGACATCCTTTAATTTTGTCAAAATTTTGCTTGTCCATAATTTCTTTATTTGCTTTTTTTATCAACTAATTGAGATTCATTAAAAAAAGAGAATTAACACTTCTCTTTTTTATGTTCAAGAGCTGATTGATAAAGCTTAAAGTTAGACTGATAACAAGGAATTTAAGGAGTTTTTAACAAAATATATTTATGAGAAAATCCAATGAAGTTTGGTTTACATTTACTTTATTTTGCTAAGGAAATTTTGAAAATAGATGGCTAAACAATTACACATTATTTTGAATTTTTTAAATGGCTCTTAATGACTTTTTATAGTTAATATTTAAGAAATAAAAACTAGTTGATAGGAAAAATTTAGTATAATAAAATAATTATTTTAAAGTTTATTAATTATATGAGCGTAGAAGCAATTTTTTTTTCAAGTGATCCAAGTTTAAATCAATACTTTCAAACATTACTTACATTAAATGATACACAAACGGTTGCCTACGATAGCAAAGGCAAAAAGTTTAAACCTTGCAAAAAAGTTCAAAACGAACAAATTGTTAAAACCTATACAAAATCATTATTAAAAAATTTAAATAAAGAGTTTTTAGAAAAATGTGATTCACTCACTATTCTTAAACTAAAACAAGCTTTATCTAAACTTCCTAAAAATATTTTTGATCGAAGTCTTATTTCAGAAGAAATAGAAGATGTTTTCTCTCCTGATTTAAAATTAAAAAAACAGACGTTTGCTAATGCCAAATTTTTAAACCTTAATACTATTGAAGGAAGAAGAGCTTTCAAAGAAGCAGAAATTGCTCTTCGCATAGAAGAGGTCCGTTTAGCACAATCGTTAGGGATTGAGTTTGAAGCAATTAGTGAAGGAGCAAACGGTTCTTATTTTGGTTTCAATAAATTTGGTAAAAAAATTATAGTGTATAAGCCAGCTTCTGAAGAAGAAGGCAATTGCACTCCTAAATTAAGTAGTAAATTTAAAGCTTTTTTAAAAAAGATTTTATTCTTCTTTTTTTCTCGTTTAAAACCTCGTTTTTCTTTAAGCAATGGCTCAAATTACAAGAGAGAGATTTTAGCAAGTGAATTTGCTACAGTATTAGACTTACCAATTGTTCCAAATACTTCTGAAGCTAGGTTTGCTAGTAAAAAATTTTATAACCAAGGTACACAAGTTGGTTCTTGTCAATTGTTTATGCCAAACTCTGATTCAGGGGAAGGTGTTTACAAATTGCCGACTTTTTTACCACTTCCTATGCAACTATTTATAAGAAAACTTAATAAATCTAAAAACCCCATACTCCCACCTCAATACTTACAAATGCTCGTTTTCTTAGATTATTTGATAGGAAACATCGATCGTCATTTTGGAAACTTTTTAGCTGAAGTTAAGAATGATGTGATTAAAAAACTCCACGCTATTGATAATAGTAATTCGATGTTGCCTATTCATGTAGAAGGTTACGTGGAAACAAAACATTTTTCTCCAATAGTCAAACTAGACGAAGCTAAAGAGTTTTTCTTACCTGAAATTTTAGATCGCTTTGAAAAAGTAAAAGAAAACTTTGTTATATTAGACCAAATTGCACAAAAAATATTAGGTTCTGAATATACGCATAAACAAAAAAATGGTGAATCTTGCCGCGATTGTTTTAAACAAAGGTGTATGATAATCGCTAATAAAATAGATCATATGGGAAAACCAATCAAAACTCCAATTGATTTAGTCAACTGTTTTAAAAGAAGTCAAATCCATAAAACGATTACCAAAATTAGTAAATTAACAAATCCAATTATGTTTGCTTAATTTTTTAGATTAATTTCTTTATAGATTTTAGTAACCCTGTTATGGAAATATTAAAATTCCATTTAATAAGGGGAAAAAATGAATCGTTTAGAAACATGTCTTCGTAAGGCAATCCCGTTTTGTAACGATGAAACGTTAAGTGCGATCGCTTTAGTTTCTAAACAAAATAATGCCCTTGCTAAAATACAATCGCTTTTTAAACTAAGTTGTCAGTCAATTTCTTTTCCCTCAACTGACTTTTTATCAAATCTATCTTCTAATACATTACAAGTTTATCATTGTGATCGTTTAAATAATTGGACATTGTATAAACAAAGAATTACGCCAGATTTAAGCATTACAAATACAAAAGATTTTAACTCTATCCCTTTAAAACCTCCTCATGCTTCCCTACCTTTAATCAACAATTGGCACCTTCGCTTTAAAAAAGAGGCTAAAGAATGCACTTATTCTCTTAGACATGAAACTATTGACAAAAGTGAAAGTTTTACTATGCCAAGCTTACAAGATAATGAAAAAAGAATTTTTTCTTCATTTTCTCCAACCTTTTTTAGCATGGCTCACGAATTTTCAAATCGAATCATGCTTATCCACTTTTCAGAAAAAAAAGCACAAGTTTTTTTAACTTCAAATGCAGCAAAAAACTGTTATTGCTATAATAAAGAAGCCATATCCTTACCGATGAAAGATTTTGGGAAGATTTTAAGTGTCGATATGGATGCAAATAATTTATATGTCGTTGCCATTGGAAAAAAACAAAAACATATTCGTTTTTATATTTATCCATTTCAATGCAATAGCATTCCAACCGATCAGATGCCTCTAAAATATACTTTTGATTTAAACAAAACAAAAGACATGGCTTTTTTTCACTTCTTTCAAACCCAAAAAAATATCATACTTCTTACCAATAGTTCTTTTGTATTATTCGATAAACAAACCAAAAAAAATCAATGTCAGCCTTTCAATAATTCTTTTTTTTTGGGAGGTTTTGAGAATGACTGTATCTTACTATATTCTTACACTGAAAAGGATTTGAAAATTTATCTATTTGATCTTCAAAGCAATGAAAAAACTTCCTTTATCATTAAAGATTGTAAACAAAATTGTGAAATTAGATTATTTCAAGATTTTAAAGGCATTGGTATAAAAGATAAAAACGAATTAAAGATTTATGCTTTTAATGGAGAAATAATTTTTACCCAAAAAGTTAATCCAAAAGCCACAATACAATCGCTTACTTGCCATAGTATTCTTTTAAAGGATGAGAATTGTTTGACTTTATACTCAAAAATGTTTGATCTTAGATTACTATCTACATCCGAGTTTTCAAATCATGAAAGTAATAAAGAACTCTTATTTCCATAACATTCCATGGTTAATTCTATGAATTCCTTAGCAGCCCTTACCTTTTGTTCTGTAAGCGTTTTTGATCACTTTAGCAAGGCTTCTTTAAATACTTTGGCAAAACTATCCAAGCCTTGGAATCATCACATGCAAAATTACCAATTGTATCAAACGATGCAATTGCCACCACAAAATCAATCCTTTAGAGAAGAAAGTAGTAATGGATGTGATTTAAGTGTAAAGGTTACTCAAAATGTTTTTCAGATATTTTTTCCATCTTTAGATACCAAAGTAAAATTTATACACTATAGCCAAGAAAATACGGATAATATTTTTAATCCGCAGTTATTCTCCTGTAAATTACGTAAAACTATTTTAGAAACAAAAGATAAAAACTTATTTAATTCATGGTTTTTAACTTACAAGATAATTAATGATACGGCTCTTTATCATTTGGTTCATAAATCTAAAGGTCACGAAGCAAAGTTTACTATGCCCTTATTAAAAGTTGAGGAGAAAAAAGTTTTTACTTCAAATTCTCATTACAACTTTGCTTTTGCTCACGAAAGTCAAAGGAAAATTGTTGTTGCCCGCTTAAGCATTTTTAGAGAATTTGGCTTTATAAGCATGATATCAGTATTGCCACCAGCAATTAATTTGAGCACATTTTATTTACCCTTTAAATATAAAAAAATCTGCCAATTAGAAATTGATAATAACGATCTTTATATTCTTACAACGAGTAAGAATACTCAATTAAAATTGTTGCGCTACAATATTAATAATATTCATTCATTCAAAGTTTTTTCTCTCTCTTTAAAACATTTAAATAAGACTAACAATCAAAACTTTGAACTTTTTTTTACAGAAAAAAAGGTCATTGTGGTTTCTAACTTTGCCATTACTTATTTTGATAAGAAAAAGCATAGCGTTAAATCGACCTATTTTGAAAAGAATGCCATAACAAAATTTTGCGACTTTAATAATGGGAAAATTTTATTACAAATTCTCACCCCTAAATTTTTTAAATATACAATTATTGATGTTAATAGAAGTTGTGAATGGAATTTAGAATTTCAAAAAAACAGATTCATCAGACAAGCTAAATTAATTGATGATTTTGATGGATTAGCAATTCTAGAAAAAAATCAATTAAGCATTTATGGATTTGATGGTTCCATTAAATGTAAAAAAGTAATTGATTCTAAAATGAATGTTAAGGTTATCCGAAAAGATACGCTTGTTTTAACTCATGAAAGTGAACTAATACTTTATTCTGAAAAGTTTAATTTAAAAAAGCTTATGGAAACTCGATTACAAAAAGAATAATGGATAGCCTTCCAAGATAAAAAAGTCATGTAAGGCTATCAAACTTAAGAGTTTTCTTTTTTAAAAGTCACTCTTCTAGCAATTTATTACAGCAACATCTTTTTAATTTGACTAGATTAATTTTTTGCAACAGCTTCGACTTTGCGAATATCAAATTCTAATTTCCACTCTCTTTCATCATTACTTATGCAATAAATTTCGATAAAGCCAAGTTCAGAAACCTTCGACTTGATTTTAACTCTTACTGTTTTACCATCATTTTCACCACGATTTAAAGCAACTTCTAAAGGATGATGTTCAGTTAATTCTTTCGCCCAATTTTTTACAACGGTACCGACAACTGGCTCTTCTCCATTAGATAACTTTTTGGTTGAATGACTAAAAAATCTAAAAAGTGCGGTTTCACCAATGACCAAGACAAAATCATGAGAAGATAGTTCAAGTTCACTGCCTTCTTCACACCCAAATGGCACGATACAAATAGCTCTAAGAGGAGTGGCAAGTCCAGGAATAGCTGGTCTTGCTTCTTCAATCCCTAAATAATAACTTCTACTCGTTCCACTCTTGATCCTTATCGCTTTTCCCTGTCTTGCTAAACCATAACAAACAGCGCCGCGACTAACTGCAAAATCTAGATCTAAGCCATCTAATACTTGGATAGGCTTTTTGTGTAATTGCTCTGCCCATCCATTCATAACTTCCACGAGCCTTTCTTGAAAAGCTGTAGCTTTAAGAGTACCACCATTAAATAAAATGGCCGATGGCATTTCAAATAAATCCATTGTTTCACTATCACTTTCACCAGTCATAGACAAAAACTTTGCGAGCTGAGACGTAATTCTAGGATCTTGTGCAAAAGGCAAGCCTAAATGTTGCAATCCAAGTCTTTTTTCAACTTTTGATCTTTCCCAAGGCTTAATATTTGGAAAAAAACCATCTATAATGATTTTTTCAATTTCATCCAATTCTAAGGTTACTTTTAATGAATTACCAATAAGGCGGCTTCCTCTACCTTGAATAGTAATGTCAATAGTTTGAGGAGGGTTATCTCCAAAAAATTGTTCTTTTGCTAAACGACAATGATGCACAAGGCTTTGAGTTTGCCATTCTGAAATAGTATGTCCATTTTCTTCTAACTTATTTTTCGCAAAATAGGCCAGAGCATAATCTATGTTATCTCCACCCAAAAGAAGGTGATTACCTACGGCCTTTCGATTAAGCGTTAAATTACCATCTTCATCTTCTACTTGGATTAAGCTAAAATCGGTAGTTCCTCCCCCAATGTCAATCACAACGATGCTATCGCCCACTTTAACTTTTTTACGCCAATCTTCTTTTTTTTCATTAAGCCAAGCGTAAAAGGCGGCTTGTGGCTCTTCAAGTAAGGTTATTTCAGGATAATCTGCCATTTTTGCAGCTTCTAAAACCAATTGCCGTGCTTGCGGGTCAAAAGATGCTGGTACAGTGATTAAAACTTGTTGCTCATTAAAAATTTCACTAAAGGATTCATTCCAAGCGTTTTTCAAAAATTGAAGCAAATGGTAAGTACCTTGCAAAGGGCTAATTTTTTGAATATTTTCATCTGCTTCTAAGGGTAAAAATGGTTCTCGGCGATCGATGCCTGAGTGACATAGCCAAGATTTAGTTGAACTTACGAGCCGTGTTGGAACTTCACTTCCTCTCAATTTTGCATAACTTCCTATCACGAGTTCATCTGATAATTCGTTATCTAATGGAAAGTAAAGAAAAGAAGGTAATAAATGATTTTGCGCTTTAAGATCTTTTTTTACATATTGAGTTAAGGGAAAAAGCTTTATTTCGGCCTCATCTTCATTTGCCAAAGCATAAGATAAAGTGCAATTCGTAGTGCCTAAGTCAATACCAATAATATACTTGTTTTCCATAATCGAATTACCTAATTTCTATTTCTGCTGAATAAATTATATCTTGATCAAACTCCCCTATTTTTTTAGGTAATGATCGTTTATGTGCTTTCCAACCTTTATGAACAAGTGTTCCGGTATAAGGAGGTTCTCCTTTAATATTGCCAATAAGTTTAATTTGATTTGCATCATATCCTTTTGCAATCTGAATCGAATCGCCTTCATTTTCTTGTAGTAAAGGCCTTATGGTAACATATTCTTCTAAACATTTCCCACAATCTTGATGAATTTGACGCGCTACGGCTCCGATTTGCTCATCAGTAAATTGAGATATGTCTTCTTTAATAAAATCGATAAAACGTCCATTTTGTTGAAGCATACCTAACAAACGTAAATGGGTATTTTCTACAACATTTGTCTTTGGCTCTTCTGTCTTGGGAATTGTATCTTCAAGAAAGATTTTTGCTTTTTCAGGATTCTTCCACGCTTTGATAAATGCTTTACAAGCTAAAATAAAACTCATTGTCGTTTGTCCTTTCCTTTTAGTGATTCTTAAACTTTAACCTGTCTTAAAAATATTACAAATTTTTAGAAGCCTCATTTAGGCTCAACTCTTTTACATCTAATGGATCTGTTACATAACCTGCTGGCTGAATGATATTTAAATGAACAGATAACGTAAGCAATAAGCTAAAAATGTAAAAAAGTAGCACACCTAATAGCAAGCTTTTTCCCCCAAAGACTCTATATTCACCTTTGTAGTTTAAATAATATCTACCGATCCAAACCATGCTGATTGGCAAAATACCATTTAAAAGTGAGTCGCCATAACCACCTGAGGCGTCCAATGCTATGATGAAGATTCTTTCAAAGAATAGAGCAAAAAATAAAGTAGGTATTAAAATTAAAATACCTAAAATTACATTGCCTGTACCTTTTCTTGGAATTTTTAAACCATCTGATAAAAAGTCAAATAATCCAAATCCAATACCTAAAAAAGAAGTAATTAGAGCAAAAAAAGCAAAACTTTGGGCTACTTCATTAACGGCAAAACCAGTAGAGTGTTGAGAGAAGAAACGGGTTATGGTTTCCCCTTTATTTAAAGCTTCCGCCAAACCATTGGGACCATCCACTGGAACTATGCCTAGCATGACTACTTGCCATACAACGTAAACGATTAAAGTTAACGTAGAACCACCAATAACGGAATAACGTAACGGATTAATATTTTTTTTTAAATAAGGTACTAAACTTGGCACCATAGTTTGAAAACTAAAAGAGGCTAACATTAAAGGGATTGAAAAAACAGCTACATTCCATTTTTTATGGGTTAGATTGATGAATTCAATTTCTCTAAATCCACCTAAAACAAATATCACATAAGAAACTAATAAACCTATAAATAAGATAGAATTGACTCTGCCAACGAAAGTGTTACCAAGGTATAAAGCTCCCCCAAATAATATTATAAAAATAGTTGCGCCTAAATATTTAGAAGTTGGGATATGAAATAGCCATTCAATCAAATCACCTATTTGCTCTCCGCCACCTGCCGTATAGGCAACAAGGGATGCGTAGCAAACAAACATATATAAAAACCAACTTAAAGCTTTCCCATATTTCCCAAGGAGTCTAGAGGCCATCGTGATAAAATGTACCCCTTCTTCCATCCAAAGACTAATTTCCAATAACAATAACGCCGTAAAAGTCATGCAAAACCAAGACAAAAACATCATAGATAAAGCTGGAAAAAAACCGCTTACACCCGTACTTACAGGCAAAGCAAGCATTCCTCCACCAATACAAGTACCTGCGACTAAAAAAATCGCGGAAAGAACAGAATTTTTATTTGATGCGTCTTCGCTCAACTGAAACCTCATTCAATTAACTATTTAATTTCTTCCTCTTAAAATTAAGAGATAAATAAAACTTACTTAAGAAAGATAATTAAACTTAAAATTTATATGTGAAATGAATTTATATAAAATATCATGTATTAATGATTTAAGCAATTTAATAAAGCAACCGCTGCAATAACGCGCAAAGTAGGATGAGGATCATTTAATTGCTGGATTAAAAAAGGAATTGATTTTGGTGAAGCCACCTGTAAAATTCCTTCTAATATTCTCTCTTTTGTGTTTTTATCTACTTTATAATAGGAATTTTGCAACGTTTTTAAAGCTATCTCTTCTTTACCCCATTGCGCTAAAATAAGCGCGACTTGAATTTGAACTTGAAAATTTTCATGATTTAAAAATTGCTTGAGAAGATCGATCATATTATCGTCACCCTCTGTTAGTAAAAGCGCTGACGCTAACCCCGATACCCCCCAACTTTTTTCTTCTAAAAATTTTTTCATTCCTTCTTGGGCTAGAGGATGTTTGAATATCGCCAATATATTTAAGATCTCTAATTTTGTCACTAAATTGACAGTTTCAGGGTAGCCTGGAATCAAAGGATTTTGTTTTAATTTATTAGGTGCTAAATATTTAAAATTTCCTCTTTCTTCCCACATCCATTTTTCTTCACTATTCGTAAGATTTAAATAAAGTTCCTGACAACTTAAATCAACCATTTCCATTTGATGTAAAAATCCGATAGCCAAATTCATTCTAACGTATGGATCATTAGCATTAAAAAAAATTTCTTTTGCTAATGAATGCCCATATGTTCCTGTTGAATTCACTGCCCCAACGGCAAAAAGTCTTTCATCTAAATTTTTAGAAAAGCATCTTTTTTTGAGTAATTCATGTCCTGATTTATCATTTAGAATAGTTAAAGCCCAGGCAGCTTTAATTGCTACGTGGTAATTGGCATCTTTTAGTTTAGCGATTAAATCTGATTTTAAATCTGCAATTTTTAAACAACCTATTGCCTGAATAGCATTTTCCCTAACTTCGGCATGAGTATCTTGCAGTAAAAACCGCAGAGTTTCTTTTTCATTTACTAAATTAAAATAAAGAATCATTTCTGAGGCCAATACTCTAAGTCCTGAACGGCTATTATTTGCAAATGTTTTAATTTGCAAATGACTTGGTTTTTCTGACATTAAAGTTATGGCTTTTACAGCCTCGACCTTTTCCTCATTCCAGCTAAATTTTTGCGAAATTATTTTTATTAAGTCAGGAATCGCTTCTTTAATTTTTAATTTTTCAATAGTTTGTATTAAAGGAATTCTAACATTATTGTTTTTTTCCGTTTGTAGTAAAACTAATAAATCATTCTTTATTTTTTCATCTCGTAAAGTTTCTGACAATTGCAAAGCTAAAGCACGAATATATACATTAGTGTCAAAAAGTGCTTGATGAATAATTTCAATACCTCGACTATCTTGACTAAAATAAGCAGCTAGCAAAGAGATAGCCTTTACCACCGGTGCTGGTGATTGAAATGATTGATGAATAATACACCAAGACATCCATTCTAAAATTTCATTCTTTTGCTCCACGGGGAACAAATCTTGATAGACTTTAAACGTTTGGTAGGCAGCTTCTTCTTTGCCAGCAACCGTTAACGCCTTGAAGTAAGCTTTCTTAGCTTCTAAAGAATCCGGATTTTCTAAAATAGCTCTTTCCCCTTCCTTACAAGCGCCTTCTAAGTCTTTAATAAGAATCAATGCGTAAATGGTATCTATTTGCCTATCAATAGCTACTCCCAAAATGGGGGAATTGAAAAATCCTAAAAAAATAGACAAAAATAGGCAAATTTTATTCATACAAGGTTTTTTTTTAAGATTTTATCAATTGACTGATTTTTTTAAATTCCGGATCTTTAGAAGTTAAAAGTAATTCAAATAAAATAGTTTCTACGGTACTAATGCGAGCTCCAAAGTAACTCATCTCAGCAATTGAGGTAAAATAATCAAACATTTTTCTAGAACCGATAGCGTCACTCAAAACAACCACATCTAGTTTTTCTTTTAAAAGATCACTTACAGTTTGTTGTACACATACATGTGCTTCAATTCCAACTACTATCCATTGCTTAATATTTTGTTGAATAATCTCAGATTTAATGTGAGATTCTTGTAAGGCAGAAAAAGCGGCTTTTTTTAAAACTTTCCCATTTTCAGGAAGATAAGCTTTTAGAGTCGCTATTGTTTCTCCAAGCTTATCTGGACAATGCTCTGTTACAAAAGTTGGGATTTGCAAAATAGCCAATCCTTGCACAATTTTTTGTAAAGACTCTAGTAATTCACAAGAACGATCCATCTTGCTAAAAATATTGTCTTGTACATCAATAACAAGCAATCCCGTTTGTTCTTTTTTTAAACGAAAGTTTTTATTATCTATCATGCGATTGATCCTAGTTGTTCCCCACCTAGTAGATGAAAATGCAAATGAAAAACTTCTTGGCCAGCTAAAGGACCATTATTAGTTAACAAACGATACCCATCGCATATTCCAAACCGTTCAGCAAGCTCTTGAGCTGCAACAATCATTTCTTGGACTAGTGGTAAATCTTCTTTGGTAACTGATTGCAAATTTTTTATTTCTTTTTTAGGGATGATTAATAAATGAATGGGAGCTTTTGGGTGAATGTCTTTAAAAGCTAAAATATTTTGACTTTCATAAACTATATCCGCTGGTAGCTCACCTTTTATTATTTTTGAAAATACTGTACTCATTTGCTTTTTTCTTTTTTTGAAGTTTCTAAAGTGTATTCTAAAGCTTTAATTGCATCCTCTTTAGTTTCCCAAACTGAAACAAACCGACCCTTATGACAAAAAACGGCTCCTTTTATTCCAGAAGCATTTTTCAAATCCTGATCGAGTAAACCAGCCCAATCTTTTGGTAATGGTTGTCGGACATTCATTCGGTCTTCTAAACTTGGTGGAATACCTCTTAATTTCCAATGATCACCCGCTGGCATGATAAGGAATTTTGCTGGGTGATTTAATCCTCCTAGTTCAAAAAAAGCTTCAAGCCATGGAATACTTTTGTCAAAAAATAAACAATCATCTTTATTTTCCATAACGTTTGCTACAATCATTTTACACGATTGGATGTAACGATGTCTTTCTAATAAGCGATTGAGATGCTCTTTAGCAAACTGCAACGCTTGATGGAAATTGGCATCTTGCTCTTCACTTGTTGCTTCATGGGAGACTGGTGTAAAACTTGAAATGATATTAGAATATGTACACACTCCAGGGGGTACAATGTCTTTACCGTTATCATGCGCATCAACCCCAATCATCATATGTTTATTTAACAAGTCATATTCTTTAGAGGGAATTAATTTTATTTCTTTTAAATAAAGAAGTATCATTCCGGCACTACTCAAAGGTCCTTGATATTCTACTTGATGGTGATCAAAAAGCTTTTGGGATGGATCATAGATTCCTCCCACATCACAGACATATTCACACTTAGAAAGTTCTTTTGGATCTCTCGTCCTAAAAATTTTGTCCTCATCCACTAAATCAAACAAAAGCAATAAAGCGCAAGCTGTCACTTCGTCTGCATGAAATGTTCCATCATGTGTGCCAACACTTCGAGAAATTGTTTTATCCACCATGTTTTACTCTTTAAAATAGCACCTTAAATTAAAACCATTTTTAATTTATCACAATTTTTAGGCTCATCAATAAATTAGGAACGATTTTTATTACCTATTACATACTATATGACCTAAAATCTTATGATTTTCCACTTAAATGTTAATTTGCAGTCATTAACACTAATTTGGGTAGTTCAAAATTATGTCACAAAAAGATTTTATCGCAAAGTGGCTTAATCGATCATCTAACAATTGCTTTCAAGGAAAGTTATGAACAATATTTTATCTTTTTTTTTAACTTAACTTAAATTTTTAATGACTAAAAAATATAGATTTTCTTAAGTATTTAAATTACTTAAGGACAAACACTTATAATAATCTAATCTTTCATTTTTTTTACCACATTCCCCTGTCAACTTTATTTTTTTAAAGAAAGATTTTTTTTTACGAACAATTTATAGACAACTTCTCCACAAAAAATTGCTTTTATCTTTAAGCCTTTAGCAAAAAAAAACATACATTTGGCATACATGATCTTTTTACATTCACTTTTTCTAACGAATAAATCTTAAATCTACTAAGATAGCGATTTTGAGGAGAAGAACATGAACCACTCATTAGACTTTCAAAATTATGATTTAGTAACTCCTGATGGCTCTATAACAAACATTGAAAGAATAAATGATAAAAGCATCGAAGCAACTGTTTTCATAGAAAATATATCCACAAATTTTGTGGGGTTTCAAATTGATCCTTTGCACATACTTTTCAACATCAAAAGTACGTTAGCACAGCTTGGAGTAGACGGCACAAGCGTAAGCTTTGAATTAGATTTTAAAAATCGATGCGCTCAAGTAAAGGTATTACTAACCGGTTATGGGGCCGTAGCTGAAGAAATGTTAAAATATTTAGAAGCAGGCGCTTACATAGGAAAGCTCTTTGCAGCGGACGATCGTAGGAAAGTGCGCAATCCCGATTACTTATTTCGAATGTTTGGACGCTCTGATCGTTGGGGTCAGCCTTTATTATCACTTGGTGGGCTACACGGAAGCGATGATTTGATTTTAGATCGAGTTGATGGAAGAACAATCGCCTATTTAAGTTTGCAAAATGGAAAGATAGTTTATACCCCTGGGATAAAAGAATTTATACCAACACTTGCAAAAGCATTAAAAACAACTTATCGCTCCCGTGAGCTTTTGCGGCTCCATCAAGAATGGAAACCATTTGCACCAAGAAACGTGGAAGAAAATGAGATTTTATTAGTTAAAACATTACCCTTACACATTAGAACCGTTTTTGGCCATGTTGTGAACGATCTATTGACGCCCGGTTACCGCCATACCACCGCTTCTTTATTACAACCGGACACTTCAGCATCTGGAGACATTTATGAATTATACGGTAAAAGCAAAAGAGAAATTACTGATATTCCTTTAGAATTTTTTACGTTAGAACCTTATAAAGAACACGTCTTTTTTTCGGATCGTGATCAATTGCAAACTTGTTTAGAAGATAACGAAACTCTATTTAATGCTTTTGATACAGCACCAGAACCCAAAGAACACAAAGCCGCTGTATTTGTTGTTAAAGGGCAACAATTGCTAAATTTGAAACCTGAAGATTGGATCATTCGAGAAACTAGACAACATGACTTCCCAGGTCATTTTCAAGGTACAAGACAAGCATTAATGGTTGAACGTTATATTGAACAACAGCCAAGTTATCCTTTTTTAAGAAGTATTGAAGATGGCTTTATTACAAGCCAAGGCATTCTTTTATCTCGCTTTTTTCCCTCCCCCTTAATGAAACGTATGTTATTAAGTGATCAAGTGCAGCGACATGTAAAAAGAATTTATTTTCAGTATGCTTCACAAACCTTCCAAGACTTTTTTTCAGCGGAAGATCGGTCCTTATTACACGACTTAGAAAAATTTGGCATTCCGATCTATTGGGTTGATAAAAAAACCAATAGGATTTTGCAGTTCATTCAAAAACCAGATAAAGATTCAGGACTATTTGTTCCGTTAAATCAAATTGAGCGCTTTTTAAAATCTACCGTTTTTGGCATATACGGTTCTAATTTATTAGAAGGTAGTTTTGAAAAAGAGTTGAGGCGTCTTCTAGAAGGCATTTTACAAATGAAGTCTACGATGCACCACCCTCTAATGAATGCTTCCACTCCTTTAGCTTTAGTCACAGGAGGAGGCCCCGGTGCTATGGAAGTTGGTAATAGAGTAGCTAAAGAGCTAGATATTTTATCTTGCGCAAATGTGGTTGATTTTAGACCAAAAGATGAATCTATTGTTAATGAACAAAAGCAAAACCCCTACATCGAAGCCAAAATGACCTATAGGCTTGATAAATTGGTTGAAAGACAAGCTGAATTTAATTTAGATTTTCCAATCTTTTTAGCAGGAGGTATTGGAACAGATTTTGAATTTAGCTTAGAAGAAGTTCGCAGAAAAGTTGGGGCTACCCCAGCTACTCCAGTTATTTTAATGGGAGAAATAGATTATTGGAAAAGTAAAATTACTTCTAAATTTCAATGTAATTTACAAACCGGAACTATCAAAGGATCGGAATGGGTGAGTAATTGTTTTTATTGTATTCAACATGCTGAGCAAGGGATTCAAGTCTATCGAGATTATTTTGAAGGCAAACTTCCAATTGGTAAAGAAGGTCCTGTGTTTCCAGATGGATTTGCGGTACCTGTATTAAATAATAAGTGAATTGCCTATCAACGCTTAAAAAAATATTAGTTGGTTCCTATTTTTGTTTCAAATTCTTTTGCTTTAAAAAAATTGAAATAAGCTACTTTTAAAAAGGGGGCCATTGAGTCTTTAGGCAAATTGTTTGATGAGCTAAATTTTAGATAATTAGGATAACGATCTTTTATTAAATTAAACCAATAATTTCTTTGGTAATTTGGATAGAGATGTAAAAAAGTAATTAACTTATCCTTTTCCACTCTCAATTGATTAATCTCATCCCCTTCTATAAAAAAATTTTTCCAACCTTGAAAAGCCTGCCTTACCATCAAAGGCAATTCATCGAATGACAATTTATTCAAATTTTTATCTAAGTAAATATCTAAATGATTAATTATTTTCTTATAACTATCCGGAGCTTTTTTCCAAAACGAAGGTGTCCATTCGGGCAATTGCGTTAAGAATTTTTTTAATTCTTTACCATAAATGGGACGATTCATCCAATCTTTACCTAACAGGCGCTTCCATGTATGATACATATAGAGAACATCAGGTGGAGCACTTGCATAATCGTCTGCAAGCTCAGGTAACATAGTCACCCCGCTTAAACCTTGAAAAGCCGGCAAATAACCTGTTTTTTGCCTTAAGTTGGCACGCATATATTCGGGAAATTGCCATAAAAACAAAGAAATTTCTCTATTCGTAACTTGCAAAAAGCGATTATGCTCAAAACTTTTGGATAAATCTTTAGTCTGAATAGAAATGAGGGTATAAATACTTAAAACAAATACAGTTAAAACAAAAACCCAAAACCAAAATGGTTTTGGGTTTTTTGGAATATTATCTTGAATAAAATCTTTTTCAGATAATTCTTTTGGCATTATTAAAAACCGTAAGAGGCTCTAATGCTAAAGTATTTTGTTGGAATATAGGCAAACTGTCCTTCAAAGGAGTAACCATCGTGATATTCCATAAAGATACGCATTTTTCTTCTCAAGCCATTCAATTTACCAATTTCATAACCTAAAACATAAGTTTGATCAATATGTTTTTTACGACGTGTTTGTAAATCAACGGCAAAAATAGGTTCACCATAAAGGTTTTGACGATAATCTGTAAAACCTCCAAGTCTTCTTAATCTAACTTCAACACCTGCTTGTCCAAATACATGTCTGTATGGAAAAGAGTGGTCTTGGTGAACGACAACACCGATTGAATCATAGATACGAATTTCATCCGTTAATTCATAAGATATAGCAAAATCTAAAAATTCAGCACTTGGATTTTTGCGATGAAAATGTGGGTGTTCAATTAAATATTCATCACCAACGTGTGCTGAAATGTGGTAACCTCTTAAACGAAAGGACCATCTATCAAAGGCATAAGTGATTGGAAATCCTACATAATAATCAGCATTAATTAAAGGTGACTCATCATGTAATGGATCAAAAACGGCCCAAAGTCCCCCCTCAATTTCGAATTGTAAATCACCGCCGTAAGGCCATACATTACAAAAGCGATATACTGCCATAGTGTCACCAAAAGAAACGTCGATAACATTTTTAGCTAAAGCGCGATCGTTAAATCTCCAACCAACTGAATAAGTAACTTGTCTTGGGTCAGCAATGAATGGTCTAAATAACACAGGTTCTTCCGGCAACCACACACCTGGCAAACCATAAGACCTTGCGATATCGCACTCATCAGCTTCATATAATGGACCCCATGGATAAACTTCTGCTAAGCTTCCAGTTCCCACCCATGTTACGGGTTGCACAGGCTCGCCATCGTCGCAATCACAATCATTTTCTTGCGTATTGCAATTAGCATTTTGGCAAGTTTCATTTTGGCAAGGATTTTCTAAGCCAGATTCATTTTCTGATCCGTTAGCAAATAAACTAAACTGTAGTAAAAATGAAAAAATACAAAGAAAAATACGAACCTTTCTTTTTAAGTAAAGCATATTAAATCTCGCGTATTATTGGGTTTTATGAAAAGACTAATAGTAAAATTTATAGGAATGTGTAGTTTTTTAAAAGAAAAAATATGGACTCTAGGTAATTTAAAACTTTAAATTACCTTTTAAGAATAGTTAGCAAATAAATTGCTTGCATTTTTCAATTGCAAATTGCTATATTGGTTTATTCAAAAAGGGGCAATAGCTCAGTTGGTTAGAGCAACGGACTCATAATCCGTGGGTCCTAGGTTCAAGTCCTAGTTGCCCCACTCTTTTTAATTTGGCTTCATAACAGTGTATAGATGGAAAATTGATGTAGCGCCAGATTTAAGATTTTTAGCGATTGTCACTAGCGTGGCACACTGGCGGCACACCAAGACCCTATACATCCCAGCACTTCCCAGCAAAAGCAATCATCAGATTGTCATCATTGCTCACCGTTTAAACTTTAAAAGCGGAGATTGAGCAACATGGCAACTATTCAAAAACGAAAGAATAAGAACGGAAGTACCAGTTATCGGGTCATGATTCGGCCCAATGATGGACTGCCTCCAACTTATAAAACATTCCCAACACTTCAAGAAGCAAAAGATTGGTCTGTCCAAGAAGAAGCAAGACGCCGACAAGGGCTTTATTTTCCCGACCAAGCAAGAAAAAAGCACACTTTAACAGAGTTGATCGATCGCTATATCGAATTAATTTTGCCCTCAAAACCTAAAAATGCGCGAGATATCTTGCGTCACCTTAATTGGTGGAAAGAGAAACTAGGCAAGTATGGTTTAAATGCCATTAGTCCTGATTTGATTGCAGGGTTGCGCAAAGAATTAATTGAAGGGAAGACACCTAAAGGGACACAGCGGACTCCCGCGACTGTTAATCGCTATATGGCTTCCTTATCAGCTGTCTTCACTTATGGCGTAAAAGAGTGCGGTTGGATAAACGATAATCCTATGCTTCGCGTCTGCAAACTAAAAGAGCCTATCGGACGGGATCGAATATTAACTAAAGAAGAATGCGACCGCCTGCTGTTCTCTTGCACTCAAAGCAGAAATCCTTACTTATTTATTATTGTTACGCTTGCCATCAGTTCGGGAATGCGCCGTGGTGAAATATTAAAATTAAAATGGAAGGATATCGATTTAGATCACGATGTGATTCACTTAAAAGAGACCAAAAATAGCCGTCCTCGCTCTATTCCTATTACCAAAAATATCAAAGAAAGTTTATTAAATTTAGCTCGTGATCGTCATTCCCAACACTCTTTTGTTTTTCCAAGCAAAAAGAGATTTGGCGAAATTAGCATTAGGAAAGCTTGGGATGAAGCGCTTAAAAGGGCAAACATTAAGGATTTGCGATTTCATGATTTAAGGCACACGTTTGCGACCTATGCGGCAAAGGCTGGAGCGTCAAATTTAGAATTGGCAACAGCCATGGGACATCAAACCCTGCAAATGCTTCAGCGGTATACGCATTTAGACGCCATGCATACGAGAAAGCTTTCAGAATTTGTTTCCAATCACCTCATCGGAGAAGTCAATGGCAAAGAATAAACATCAATTGCTCGCCAAACAAATGCAGCGCCTATTAGCAGATATTGACCACCATTTTATGAAAGTCGAGCAGGTTTTAAATCGCGTGCAATTTCATTTCTACGAAAAGATATTGATTTGTGGACGGCCTTTAATGACGAGAAAAGCTTTTTCTGCCATGACAAAATCTCATGCTATAGGCTTAGGTCATTATTCTCCAAACCCAGATGTGAAATTGGCTTGCCAAAGCTTACCATCTTTGGGAGCAATCATTCAGAAGCCTATTTTTAAACGCTCTGAATTAATTTATTCGCAAGACTCGCAAGGGTTATGGATCGTTCCTTGGAGCGTAAAAACTCTATTGCCTCAATATAATCAAATACACATTGCCCATGGAAAGGAAGAGGCCTTGCTCTATTGCCCAGACCAAAGTGAGCTTTCCAGTGAAATAGATTGGTTTGAGAAAGAAAACTGTGCCGATTCTTTAACTTATCAATTTTTGGCAGCAAATGATGCGATAGCAAAGGAAAACCATGACTTATCGATTATTCGCAAAAATTTAGATCAGCAAGCTTGGCCCTTCTTTTACACAACTGTTAAAGAGTGGCAAAATAGTCTTTTAGGTAATGAAATACGTCCTGAAAAGCTAGACAACGTTTTTAAAGCTTTCTTTGCTCCTACTAAAAAGATGAATCTGGCCCTCGCCTATGAGAAGGTTCGTCGTGCCATTCGGATGCGAAAATTGAGAAATTATCAATATCTCATGCACATGTGGCGGAGTAGGCTTGAGTTAGAAATTTTTAAAAATTTGAATTGGAATGACGAGCAAAAGGGCTGGTTTCTAAAGCGATGGGAAAATAACCTCTTTAATAAAAGTGCTTCAAAGTCCTCTTGTCCAAAAGGGCGCTGGGAACAATCTCAAGCTATCGATAGGCAAACAGCGGCTAAATTCATTCGTTATTTTATGGATCGATTTATTGCTGATCCCAATCAATGCAAAGCAGATGGAGAGATTGCTTGTATTTTATGGATTTGTATTTGGGTCTCTTATGAATCATTGATGCAAATTCATCTTTATCAGGTAATCGAACTGACAACTAAGCAATTAGATGCCCAGGCCCTTATGTTAAATATAGAGACACATGAAATTCCCATCTCTTATGGCCTTTGCCAGCTTTTGGAAATTTTAAAAGGAGAAGGCAAAGGAGAGCGAGGACGGCGTTTATTTGAACACGTATCTGAAGAGAGTCTCCAAGACGCCATGAAGAAGGCTTCAAAAGCTATTTTAGGCGATGAAGCTCTTCATGTTTTGCCAAGTGCCTTTCTTATTTTTCCACATCTTTATCAGGGTAAAAGAATGTCTCATAAGCAACGAGAAGCTCTTCGCGTAAGAGGAGAGCTGTCATTTGAGCCACGTCACACGCGAAAGGAGCTGTTAAAAGAGCTCCGTCATTCACAAGATTAGCTCTGACTAATCGCTTAGTCTTCCATCCCCTATTAATTCTTATTATTTGATTATTAGCTATTTATGTTGGTGAAAAGATTTGTTTTGCCCGTACAGTTCAAGTGCTGGCAACTGCTTAAATTCCCTCTTTTGTCGCAAGTTAATAGGTATTGAATTTAGCAAATTCATATCAACTTGTTTCAAAAAGGAGTTTTCTATGACTGATGACAATACTAGATATTGTACAGTGCGGCAAATTGCTGACGATCCGAGCTTTTGCTTCACTCTTTCAATGCTTCGTTATTACATTTTGCATGCTCATAAAAATGGCCTAGCTAAGGCGATCAGAAGAGTAGGACGCAAGATCCTTATTCGGCGCGATTTGTTTATTGAATGGCTAGAAAAGCAAACCAACAGACACAGCTAAAAAACATATTTTAAATATGGGCTGCAGCAGTTGGAATGCACAGCCCTTCTTAGATAAGGATTTTGCCATGACTCATATAAATTCTAAAGATAATTTACAAGACAATCAAGCTCATCTTGAGCCAAATTTAAATATTGCTCAACATTTTTTGACAATATTAGGGCAATGTAAAGAGAATGATCGATTTACCTTTCAAGTGATTCCTGAAGGAGTAAATGCTACAAAATTAAATCAACCGCAAATCTTGCATGGAACTTTCCATGAACTCAAAGAGGCATTAATAGCTGCCAATCAAAGAGGATGCGGAATTTTTGTGACTATCAATCAAACAGATGGTAAAGGGAGAAAAAAGGAAAATATAACAGGAGTTCGAGCTGTTTTTGTCGATCTCGACGGAGCTCCTTTGCAATCTATTTGGGATGCTCCCTTATCTCCTCATCTAATCATCGAATCTAGTCCTAAGCGCTATCATGCTTATTGGATAGTGGAAGGAATTTCTTGCGAGGAATTTACAGCCATTCAAAAAGGATTAGCACAACGTTTTGGAGGAGATCCTCAAGTAAGCGATTGTGGCCGTGTCATGCGCTTGCCTGGATTTTACCATCTAAAACGAGAGCCCTATCAATCCACAATTCTTCATGAAAGTGGGCAACAACCCTTCTCACAGGTTCAAATTTTGGAATCTTTTGAAATAAATAAGGAAGATGAACCAACAATTAAGTCCCAGAATATAAATCATAATTCGATCTTATTGGCTCTGCAAAGGCAAGGACTCATTATTAAGCCTCAGAGTTCTCCTAAAAGCTGCTGGATTATTCATTGTCCGTGGAAACATTTGCACTCTAAACAAGATCTAGGGACTAAGTATTTTGAACCCAATGAGGACGAATATCCTTTTGGGGGATTTAAATGCTTTCATGCGCATTGTGTCAATCGTACGCTTAAGGATTTAATAGATTATTTAGGTATTCGACCTTTAGGCTCATCTGAACCTATGCCGCTACATCGCCCGCTTGACAAGGCTCAACCTTTTCCTTTTGAAGCCTTAGGAGAAATTTTGATGCCGGCTGCCTTAGCTTTGAAGAACATTATCCAAGCGCCTGATGCAATATGTGCACAAAGTGTACTTGGGGCCACCTCGTTGAGTTGTCAACCATTTGCCAATATTTTTATTGACGGTCGAGAAATTCCGCTATCTCTTTTCTTGTTAACGGTTGCTGAATCAGGTGATCGTAAAAGCGCAACAGATAGTGCTGCTCTTCGGCCTATTTATCTATGGCAAAAGATGCTAGACGATCAATTTAGAGAAGAAATAAAGGGCTACAAGCAATCAAAAGAGCTGTGGGATTCAAAGAAAAAAGATTGGTTAAAAGATTCCTCCAAGGGGCGTTTCTTAGAGAATCCTCTCGATGAGCCTTTACATCCTCTTATCCTGGTGGAGGAGCCGACTTATGAGGGAATAGTTAAATATTTAGCTATTGGACAGCCAAGCGTTGGATTATTCAGCGATGAAGGAGGACGCTTCTTTGGTGGGCATGCCATGAGCGATGATCAACAGTTGAAAACAATTTCTGGCCTATCATCTTTATGGGATGGCAAGGTAATTTCAAGGCTAAGAAGTGGGGATGGGAATATGCTGCTCTATGGGAGAAGAGTTTCTTTGCATCTCATGATCCAAGAAATTATTTTAGAGAAGCTAATGAGTAATAGAATGGTCGAATATCAAGGCTTTCTGCCCAGGTGTCTTATCGCTTTTCCATCTTCAACGGCTGGAAAAAGGCCGTATGTTGAAAAGGATATCACGCAAGACCCAGCTATGCGTCATTACTACGATCGGCTTAATAATCTCCTTGATAGAAAATTTCCTGTTGATCCCCATCCTGCGCCACAAAATGCGCTCAAACCACCTAATCTATTTTTGACAGATGCAGCTAAGCGAGAGTGGATCTGTTATCACGATGGCATCGATCAAGACTTAGCGCCAGGAAAGCCATTGGAGCAGGTTAAGCGATTGGCAAGTAAAGCTGCAGAACATGTCTTAAGGTTAGCTGGAAACTTAGCTATGATTGAACAGGTAGAAGGGAATCAAATAAAGGTTGAGGATATCCAAATTAGAGCCGAAGATATCCAGAGAGGAATTCTTTTAATGGAATATTACTTGAATGAATATCGACGAATTCAAGGGTGTCTTTCCATTCACCCCGACATTGTATTAGCGCAAAAGCTTTTAAATTGGTGCTGGAACAAGGGGAAAGAAATCGTCACTCTGAAAGAAGTTTATCAATATGGCCCCATCCAATTTAGAGATGCAAAAACAGCTAAGTTAGCCATCAATATTTTGGAAGGTCATGGATGGGCTATACCAACTAAAGATAAATCTTGGATTATTAGACAACCAATTTAATGAGATGCTAACTCTGCTAATTTGCTAAATTTTAGCAGATTAGCAGAATTAGCAGCCTAAAAGAGGATAGAAGAATGGATAGCAATAAAGAGCAAAGAAAGTTAATGGCAAAAAGAAGTCTTACCACTCAAGAAAAGATGGCAATTGAGCGGACCAAACAAAGAAATCCAATTAATCCAGGACCTTTATTTCGAGCATGCGAAGGCAGTGACAGTGATTTAGAGCTTGTGACAGATGAAAAGCTTGAAAAAGAAGAAGCAGCTGATTTGCTTGATGCTCGCATCATGCAGGCTACAGGAGCCTCCAATCCTGAAAGTGGGGCTTCAACTTATAACAAGTATGACAAAGGCTGCTGTGCCAACAAAAGCTAAGGGTAAAGAATTGGCCAGGCAGCTCAACGGATTAGCGCAAGCAATGCAAGCATTGGCCCCTCAAGATGAATACGAAGGTCAGCTAATCGCACAATTAATTGTCCTTCATGAGCAAGCAATGGATTGGCTAGGTCGAGCCATTCGTACGGAAAGAGTTGACTTTGCCAATGTTTATCTCAATGGAGCATCTAAGCTACTGACTCGGCATCATGAGACTTTAGATATGCTGCTTAAATATCGGAGAAAAGGAGAACAAAGAGTGCATGTGGAGCATGTGCACGTCTATGGAGGCGGGCAAGCCATTGTGGGTAATGTTAGTACTGGGGATAGGATGAACAAAAAAACTGAGGAGGGTCCTCATGCAAAGGTGTAAAGCGAAGTCGAAAAGGAGCGGAGAGCAATGTAAAAATTATGCCTTAAAGAATTATAACGTTTGCCGCATGCACGGTGCTAGGGGTGGCCCTAAGACAAGCGATGGATACTTAGCATGCAAAAGAGCGCCTACTAAACATGGCATGTATAGTCAAGAATCATTAGAGGAGCTAAAGGCTTTACGCAAAATGTTAAAGAAACCCAATTAGTAGAATAAAATAACATTAGAGATGTTCTTTTATAGCATCTCTGATTTTAAATAATGTTGGTTCATCAAGGACAAAAGAGCGATCATAAGGGGCGTAATTTTGACCCCAACGGGCATCTTTAAAAGTGATTCCATTAAATTGTCGAGGCTCTTTATACCGAGGAATAATATGCATATGAATAACAGGAGAGGTATTACTTAAAGCCGCATAATTCATCTTATCTGGTTTGAAAAGAATTTTAAGAGCCTGTTTTATTTTACTACCAATAAGAAAAAACTCGTCTCGTACCTCGCCGTCGATATCTAAGAAGTCTTCTATTCCTTTTTCGTCCTTCAATTGAACAAAAACTCTTCCTAGATAGCATTGATTCTCGTGAAGGTAGACGTCCCAATGCTTAAATGATTTTATTTTAAGCTGGTTATAATCCATCTTTTCTCCTAAATTTTCGATTGGATGAGAGGCCTGGCAATATACACTAATAAATAAGCAATAAAAGACTAGGAGATAATAGACTTTATTAAACATGATCTTTAAGAGGTAATTATTTTTCAAATTATCTAATTTTCTTCTATTGCAACTTTAAGAGCTAATTCAAAAATAGTCGCCAGTCCTGTTTTTGTTTTTTCTTCCCCAAAAGAAGGTTGCCATTCTAAATTTGCATGAGTATCGCTAATAGTGAAAATAGCAGCCATTTCAACATTATAAAGGGAAGCGATGCTAAATAAAGCCGAAGCCTCCATTTCAACGCATAGGACGCCTTCCTTTTGATAAAGCTCTACCTCTTCTTTTGTTTGTCTAAAGAAAGTATCAGTCGTCCAGCTTGTGCCTTTATGATAACGCTTGTTTGATTGATCTAAAGCATTTAAAAATCTCGATAACATGTTTTTTGAAGGATAGGCATATTTATCATAGGGAAGATAGTGATGAGAAGTGCCTTCATCTCTTATGGCTTTTTCACAGACAATAATATCTCCAATTAATAGATTTTTTTGTAATCCACCTGCTATTCCAAGCGTAATGAATTGCTTCACTCCCCAAGCTATGAGTAATTCTAATTTCATAGCATTAATAGGAGCTCCTACACCAAAATTGCCTATTGCAACGCCTGGGTAATCAGTTAAAAAATAAACTTTTGAGAAGCTTCCATCACATTGTTGATGGGGGTATGTTTCTAAAATCTTTTTTAAAAGTCTATCACTATAACAAAAAACAAAAGTACGAGGAGGCGCAAAAGACGGGTAGCGGCCTGTTGTTTTATAGTATTCAATATGTTTCGCAGGCGTAATTAAAGATTGGAAACGGTGTTTATCTGAGAAATGAGGGTAAACACCCTCTGTTGAATTTGAAAAAAAAATTATGCATAAAAAGAAAAATTATAAAATGTTTAGTTATTATAGCTCATAATTGTTTATTAATCAAAATAAATTTTAATAAATTTTGTTGATTATCATTTTATAAATTAACAAACGCTTTGTACTTATCTTGGATGTTAATATTTTTGTTTTTCTGGAATAACTCCTCTTACGCCGCCTTTTGGATTCTCCATATCCCCTTCATAACGAGGAATCAGATGGACGTGCAGATGCATCACTGTTTGTCCTGCAAATTCTCCACAGTTGGCGCCAATGTTATATCCATCAGGTTTATATTCTTCATCCAACCTTGCTTTCATAAGACTTAAGGCCTGCATAATATCTAAACGAACCTCTTCACTAGCAGTAAACCAGTTTAAGGTATGCTCATGCGGGATGATAAGGAGATGCCCATTTGAGACTGGAAATTGATCTTTAATTACAAAGCAATGCTTAAAAGAGGCTATAATGTCCACCTTTCTCTCTTGATTAGCAATCTGACAAAATATACAAAAAGCTTGAGGATTAATTAGAGGGTATTGAGGTGCTTTAGCTAAGTAGTACTCAATAGCTGGATTATCTTCTTGAATATCAACAAATCTATTATAAATGCGAGCATCGAAGCCACCTTTAAACTCGCGTTTATTTAGGCGAAATTTCTCAATTTCCTCAATTGAGATTCCATTTTCTTGAGCGAGAGTGCGTACGACCTCTAAAACATCTGCAAGTTCTTCTGTCAACTCAGCTCGTGTCTCAGCTTGCTCGACTTCTCTTGATTCCTCGATTAATTTTTCCTTTAATCGAGAGATAAATTCTTGATTTTCCATGGTGCGTTCATGAACGGTAATGCCTTTACTTCTCATCAAATCTGGAAGCTTATCTCGTATTAGCTTATCTACTTTAAAGCGTTTTAAAGATTGAGTGGAGTTCATGAGCATTCCTTCTATTATTAAAATAATGAATTGAAATTCTTCCATTCTATCAAAAATAAAATGTTTAAGCAATTGCGAATCATTTATTGAAGTAATTAACGCTGATTAACTCCTTAAAAATCATTGAAATTATATCCCAAAATTGGGATAATCGATATTTGGAGGACATATGGATCAAAGAAAGCCGATTATCTGGGTAGGATCGAGTAAAAAAGACTTTATGGATTTTCCGAGTGATGTGAGAAAAGAGATGGGGCATGCTTTGTATATTGCCCAAAAAGGAGAGAAGCATAGAGATGCTAAGCCTTTAAAGGGTTTTGGCGGAGGGAGCGTTCTTGAGATTGTTCAAAGCGACGGTCAAGGAACTTATCGCACGATTTATACTGTTCAAATGGAAGAGGCTGTATTTGTCCTTCACGCCTTTCAAAAGAAATCAAAGACTGGAATCAAAACACCTAAGCAGGAAATTGATTTAGTCGAACAGCGGTTGAAGAGCGTTCACCAAAAGTATAAATAATAGAGGAAAGTCATATGGTTAAGAAAAAAAAAGAACAAGAAGACATAGAATTTGAAGTGGCCAGCGAAAACATTTTTGCAGATATCGGGATTGAAAATGCTGATGAAGAATTAACAAAAGCAGAGCTTGCTTGGGAGATTGATCATATCATTAAAAAGCGTAAGCTCACGCAAGCAAAGGCTGCTGAAATGATGGGGATTAATCAACCTAAAGTTTCTGCCTTATTGCGCCGCAAGCTCTCTGGTTTTTCTGTCGAGCGTTTAATGCATTTTTTAAATTTGCTTGGACAAGACATTGATATTGTTGTAAGGCCAAAGCCCCGCAATCGTAAAATTGCAAGAGTTCATGTCGTCAGTCATGAAGGTTATTCAAACATTCCCTTAGCCGCTAAATCGTTATGAAAAGTGTCGTTATAGATTGTAATTAGTTAACTCGGACCATTTTTAACTGAAAAAGGCATTATTGATGAAGATAAAAACTAAAGGTAAATGTATTAAGTGTGGGGAGGTTTGTAACTCAACCCAAGCAAAAAATCACTTGTTAGGATGCATTACTCAATCGGCCTCTGAAGGATACTTGGTAAGAGTAGCTTGGGCAGAACAGCCAAATCTATATTGGATGTTTATTGCTCTTTCAAAAGATATCTCTTTGGGCAAACTAGATCAATTTTTAAGAGATATATGGCTTGAATGTTGTGGTCATTTAAGCCAATTTACTATTGGCAATCGACGTTATATGTCTCATAATGAATCGGGAAGCCCTAGTCAATCTATGAAAAATAAGGTCGGTCAGCTCTTTTTGCCTGGTTTGAAATTTGATTATACCTATGATATGGGATCTTCTACAGAGCTAGAGCTAGAAGTAATCGAAAATATTTCTACACCTTCTCAAAATAAAATTAGTCTTCTTATGAGAAATGATCCACCCATTTTTCCATGTAAATCTTGTAAAAAAACATCGGAAATCATTTGTTCTCTTTGCGGAGACACAATATGTACTAGCTGTAGTGAAAATCATTCGTGTGCAGTTAAAGAGGAGGACACATACATGTTAATGCCTCTTGTCAATTCTCCGCGTGCAGGAGTTTGCGGATATGAAGGCAATAATTCAAATGACTAGCGACGATAAATTCTTCAACTTTTGGTGGCACACTGGTGGCACAGTGCCATCCTATTTTCTTCAATAAATGCCAGCAATTGACAATTGAATTTAAGTGAAAGAACATGTTATCGTCTTGCTGTGAGCAGTGAATGACTGTTGTGAAGTGTGGGAAGTCTGCGGACTCATAATCCGTGGGTCCTAGGTTCAAGTCCTAGTTGCCCCACTTTTTATCCATCATCCATAAACACTTGTAAGTACGATTCAGCTTGAAATAAAATGTTGTATCGAGCTAATTTCATCCCTTGCGGTGCAAATTTGGTGCAGTGAAGAACAATCTTAACTAGCACTATCCAACGCTCAAACTATAACTCTCATGAGGTTTGAGCAATGCCTGTTTATAAACGTAAAGATAGGAATGGCAAAGTCACTGGATGGCGAGCCGTCGTTCGCATTAAAGGATACCCTACTGTCTGCAAAGAATTTGAAAGAAAGCAAGAAGCTGACGATTGGAAATTAGCTGTCACAAGAAAAATTAAAGCAGGTCAATTTCAATTTGACCAACACAAAATTCAGCGTACTTTTTCTGATTTGGTCGACCATTTTATTCAAAGTGGTGCATTAGAGCATCATCGCTCAGCTAAAGGTACAGTTCGCCATTTAGAATATTGGAAGTCTCGCCTTGGAGAATTTGCGCTTGTTTATTTAACGTCAGAGCGTTTAGGTAAGGAGCGACAGCTTCTTATCGATACTCCTACTCCTAGAAATGCTAAAAAATCTTCGGCCACAGTTAATCTTTACATGGCCTCATTATCTGCTTGCCTTACCTACGCATGTCGTCAACTTCGCTGGATGGACGATAATCCTTGCTTTAATTTAATCAAGCTAAAAGAAGGTTCTGCTAGAGATCATGTCTTAACCCAAGATGAAGTTCAAAGGCTTTTTGAAGCTTGTCGAGAAAGTCGAAACGATTACCTCTATTGTATTGTTCTTATGGCATTTACAACAGGAATGAGGCAAGGAGAAATTTTAAATTTAGCTTGGAATCATGTTGATTTAGAAAATCGTTTAGCTCATTTGAAAGAAACCAAAAACGGAACCGCGCGTAGCACTCCTCTTGTGGATGGCGTTGTCAATGAATTAAACAGGTTTTTGAAAACCCGAGACCCAGCTAAAAGACTTATTTTTGCAAGCAAAACAGCTCTTGGACATAAAACCTTACAAATGCTTGAACGCTATACGCATTTAGATGCTCAATCCACTCGTCATTTAAGTGAAAAGGCTGAAAAACAGTTTGAGATTGCCACTAATGAATAGGCAAACAGATAGATATAATTTTAAATTTAGAAGGATAGGATGACTTCAAAACGTAAAAACTTATCAGTCAAAAACTCAAGTAGATTGCCCAAAGTCAAGAGCGATTTGATCGAAGACTTGCGTCAAATGATTGAAAAAACCCGTCAATCTGTAGCGCTTGCGATTAATTCTAGTTTAACCGCTCTTTATTGGAAGATTGGCCATCGAATCCGCTCCGAAATTCTGCAAGATAAGCGTGCAGATTATGGAAAAGAAATTGTCGCGACAATTAGCAACCGAATTTGGACAAGGTTTTGCAGAAAAAAGCCTTCGGAGAATGTTGCAGTTTGCAGAAGTCTTTCCCGATGAACAGATTGTCGCGACGCTGATGCGACAATTGAGCTGCAACAAAACCCTTAAAGAAAAGATAGATTTTATCTTTTAGAGAAAGCGGTTAAAACATTACACAATAGAAATAAGTTTTATGTTACTTTTTCATGGACTGCATAATAGCAACACTTGAGCTTGTTCCAATCCGTGTAGCTCCAGCTTCAATCATGGCCAATACAGTTGAAAGATCTCGTATCCCTCCCGATGCTTTAATACCAAAATCGGGTCCAACCACATTTCTCATTAAAGCTACATCCTGAATGGTTGCGCCTGATTTAGAAAATCCTGTTGAAGTTTTAACAAAATTAGCGCCAGCTTCTATAGATAAAAGAGATGCCGTCTGTTTTTCTTCATCTGTAAGCAAACATGTTTCAATGATAACTTTAACTATGGACGAGGAAGCAGCTTGAACTACTGCTTTAATATCCTGATGTACTTTTTTGTAATCTTTGGATTTTAAAGCTCCTATATTGATCACCATATCAATTTCCTGAACTCCGTATTCTGCAAGCTGCTGTGCTTCTCTTGCCTTACTGTCTGTGGTGTTGGCGCCTAAAGGGAAACCAACCACACTACAAAGCTTGACCTTTGTCCCTTTTAAAAATTCACATGCATATGCAACCCATGCTGGCTGAACACATACAGAGGCAAATTGATGCTCAACACCTTCTTTGCATAACTTTTCGATCTCTTGCAATGTAGCTTCAGGTTTTAATAAAGTATGATCAATATATAAATTTAATGATTTTTGCATAGACATTCCTCTTTTTCAAGCAAAATACAACAAAGATTATGTAATCTCAAGAAAAAAAGTGCGGTGCACTAACGGTGCACTCATTTGCATATTGCACCATCAAAATCCCACAAAATCCAGTAGCATTTTAGCGATAAACCCTTTATCATCTTATTCATAGCGGTTGGATGGTAATGGCTAATATGAAAGGCGACCGCCCTCATAATCCGTGGGTCCTAGGTTCAAGTCAGTTGCCCCACTTTTTTCGTTCGAAATCAATAGTTTTCGTTCTGACATACTCGCCATACACATATTTCACATAGCATTATGTCAAAACTTTTGTCAGGATTCCACTCCTTTCGCATATTTCATGTTCAGTTCAGCCTAATCCATGACAATACAGTTCAACAGGAGCGATTTAGACTGCATTTCGAGTCAAGTTTTGCTATACTTCGCTCTTGATAAAGAAAAAGCAACTGCATTCGGAGACCAAAAATGAAAATCAAGAATCTGTTTCTGCTAGCTCTTACCACCTTTGCCGTCTTCTGGATCGATTGCAGCGCAGAAAACACCTACAAGAATCAAATTCAAGGAGTAGACATGCATCGTATTGAACATCAAAAAGAAAAGTTTTTTATCGACATTAAGTTGAGAACAAACAATGAAGAGTGTTCCATAGCCATGCCAGCTCATAAAGATAGGTTCTTCAAAGAAAACATTCCTTCAAAAATTCCAAATAAGATCAATGGGAACATCCTTGCGCTTTATACGGACTACGAAGGCGACTATACAATGCCCTATTCGTGGATATTGGGTTGTGAAGTTGCTAATTTGGATGAAGTACCAGAAGTACTTGTGGGTAAAGTTATTCCCGAATCAAAGTATGCTGTTTTTACAACTCAAGGCGAGTTTCCGCAAGGATTGATTGCCGTATGGCAAGAGATTTGACAGTTAGGACTCCCACACTCCTGTACAAGCGATTTTGAGGTATACCGAAATGATTTCGATCCAAAGCAGAATCCACAAGTTAAAGTTTACATTGCAATAGAGTAGTCTATGAATACAAAACAAGAAGCAATAATAGAACAGATTCAATACACTGATTTCCTTAAGGTTGATATTCGTGTTGGGACTATTATACGTGTGGACAACTTTCCAGAAGCTCGAAAGCCAGCTTACAAATTAGAAATTGATTTTGGAGATCTTGGAAGAAAACTTTCCTCGGCTCAGATAACCCGTCATTATCGCAAGGAAGATCTTGTTGGTAAACAGGTCATTGCTATAGTCAATTTTCCTCTAAAGCAGATTGGAAAATTTGTATCAGAAGTGCTCACTCTTAGACTTCCCGATGACAATGGAGATATTGTTCTTCTTGAAGCTCGTATAAAAGTTCCAAATGGCGGGAGAATGTTTTAAATGAAAGGTTATGATATGTATTTGGGATATGTTATTTTGTATATAGCAGATGTTTTGGAAACGGTGCGTTTTTACGAAAAAGCATTTGGATTATCGTGTCGTTTTATTCACGAAAGTAATGCATATGCTGAAATGGAAACAGGCCAAACAGCGCTTGCTTTTGTTGATGAAACCATGCTTTCTCATTCTTTTCGAAAAAATCGAGTCAAAGAAGAGCCAGCAGGAATTGAAGTTAGCTTGGTCACCGATAATGTAAACCAACGTTACGATCATGCTATCAAATCTGGAGCTTTGGAAGTGCTTAGACCAGAAACTAAACCATGGGGGCAGATTGTATCGTATGTAAGAGATAATAATGGTTGCCTTGTTGAAATTTGTAGTCCCATGGGAACAAGTCTGTGAAAAAATTGAAAGAACTGAAAAATGTCGGCAAGGCAGCCTTAGCCGATTTAGTGCTTTTAGAGATCAATAGTGTGGAAGAGCTGGCTCGTCAAGATGCAACCTTTTTGTTTCACGAGTTAGAAAGGCGAACAAAACATCGACAATATCCGTGTGTTTGGGATGTCTTTGCTGCAATTATTCATGAAGCGGCTACAGGTGAAGCCTCAAGCTGGTGGGAATGGACAGCTAAGCGCAAGAATCTTCAAAAGAAAAAACAAATTGACCATGTTATCTAAGTCATATCTTTAAGCATCTGCAAGCCCTCTAATTTATTGAGCTATCCGGAAATTCCGGACAGCTCGAAATCAAGCCTATATCTAAAATTCCTTTTTAAAATGACTGGCATCGTGAAATAGTTCAATTCTCACAATCAAACTATTGCGAAAAGTTAACAACGAGGCCCCTGGAAAATTGCTTGCCATCCCAGGAAAATCAACATCATAAATAATCATTGCCTGATCTCTCGAATCAAACTTAGCTCGTATCTTAAGGGATGCAATAGCATTCATAAAATTGCCCGTGGCTCCTACAACTGCTTCTTTTCCTTTTAAAGTTGCTAAAGGGCTATAAAACTCTACATCATGATCCAAATATTTTTTGATGCCCTCCACATTCTTTTCTCCGATTAGCTTGTAATACTCTTCAGCTTTCATTCCATTGCTTATTGCCATTGCCTACCTCCCAAAAGTTTTGACATCCTTAATTGGATATAGTAGAATATATCCAATAAGAAAAATAAAGTCTAGAAAATTGAATATAGCATGGTATATCCAATATGGAGAAAAAAAGGATTTATAACTCTGAAACTAGGGATGCCGGGGCAGCGCAGACAAGATCTCAAATTTTGACGGCCGCAAAAAAACTTTTTCAGAATAAAGGATTTGATCGTGTGACAATCGATATACTGGCACAGGCTGCTGGAGTATCGATGCCCACTATTTATGCTGTGTTTAAGTCAAAACGAGGTGTACTGCAATCCTTAATCGACGATGCTCTTCCTGTTGAACAATTTACCGAGTTGGTAGATGGCTCTATGAACGAACAATCTCCCACAAAGCGTCTAAGCATCACCGCAAAGCTATCCCGCCAAATCTATGATGCGGAAAGAGGGTTAATAGATATTTTACGCGGAGCATCCGTAGTAGCTCCAGAATTCAAAGAACTTGAACAAGAAAGAGAGCAACGTCGGTATGAAAGACAGGGAGAATATGTGAAAAAGTTAATGCAAGACAAGGCTCTAATTAAAGGATTGACGATCCAGAAAGCTCGCGATATTCTTTGGTCTCTAACCGGTCGAGATATGTATCGAATGCTTGTAATAGAGCGACATTGGTCATCAGATGAGTATGAAAAATGGCTTGGGAAAGTTTTAGTCGAATCTCTTCTAGCTGCAAAAGTGGAGAAATGAATGAAAAAAGCAATTATTATTGGAGCCTCATCAGGAATAGGCAAAGAACTTGCCATTACCCTCGCAAAAAATGGCTATGAAGTCGGTTTAATGGCACGACGGATCGAGTTGCTTGAGGTTTTAAAAAATGAAATTCCAACCAAAACTCATGTGGGGCATATTGATCTCAGCAAAGTTCCTGAGGCAATTGAAAAAATAAAAAATATGATTCAAGCTATGCAGGGAGTCGATCTTGTTGTAATCAACTCCGGCACGGGTTTTTTAAACCCGGAATTAGATTGGTCAAAAGAGCAACAAACACTCGATGTGAATGTTTATGGCTTCTGTGCCATAGCTGGAGAGGTATATAAGTTTTTCGCAAAAGAAGGACAAGGACATGTAGTGGGTATTTCATCCATCGGGGCCTTAAGGGGAAATCCAATAGCGCCCGCTTACAACGCTTCTAAAGCCTTCATGTCTAATTACCTTGAAGGATTAAGAAAAAAGGCATTTCAAGAAAAATTTCCCATTGTTGTTTCAGACATTAAACCAGGCTTTGTAGATACCGAAATGGCAAAAGGAGAAGGTAAATTTTGGGTTGCGACTCCTCAAAAAGCTGCGGAGCAAATTTACTCAGCCATCCACAAACAGAAACAACATGCTTATATTACCCATCGCTGGCGACTTATTAGCTGGATTCTTAAGTTAATGCCTAATTGGCTTTACCAAAGAGTGGGTTAACGAGGTTTTCAAGTATGAATAGCAAGACTTTAATCCGGACATTAATTCAGGCTAGTTCGTCATAAATCGGAGAAAATGCATGTACAAAGTGATCGTCGATCATAACCCTAGCCAGTCTGACAATGAAGTCGTAAAAGAAGGATTGATCAAGTCTTATGAGGCTCAATTTGGCGAACGAGATAAAGAATTATCTATCTTCTTAAAAAGCGACTCAGGAAAGGTTTTTGGGGGCATTCAGGCAATGTTTGATTCAGAAGCGATCTATATCGAAGCATTGTGGGTTGGAGAAGATCTCAGAAAACAAGGGTATGGCAAAAAATTATTGGCTGCAGCGGAAAGAGAAGCAATTGAAAATGGATGCAGGTTTTCTTTAGTTGATACTTGGGATTTTCAGGCAGAAGAATTTTATTTAAAGAATGGCTATGAAAAAATAGGGGAACTCAAGAATTATTGGCACGGCCATTCAAAACTATTCCTTAGGAAAAAATTACACTCATCAGAATTCCGTTTTTCACCTGCAGAATCATCTCAAATTTCTCTGATACATAGATGGTTGCAGCAAGACCACATTAAAGAATGGATTCATGGAACCGGTCTTCAGTATACCTTAAACGGCCTAGAAAAGTTTTTTCGAGGGGTATCTAGCACTACTTACTGGATTGGCTATCATCAAGATACCCCCTTTGCATTTCTGATTACCTCTCCCGAAGGAGCAGATGCGATTACCTTAGATTTGTTTATTTGCGATCTCCATTACTTAGGGAAAGGACTTGCGATACCGATGATTCGGGACTTCCTGATTAACCAGTTTCCAAACGTAAAAAAAGTGCTGATAGATCCGGAGGCTACGAATACACGAGCCATTCATGTATATCAAAAAGCAGGCTTTAAGATTATTGGTGAATTTATTGCAAGTTGGCATCCTGTTCCACATTATCAAATGGAACTGTATATGAAAGATTTATTGAATCCTAACAAAGAAATCGGAGCATAGAATGAGCTTAATCCTCGCAGAAGATACAGGAATCCAAAGAACTTCGACAGAAGAGCAAATCCGATCGTGCTATAAAGTCATGCGTCAATTGCGTCTGCATTTGAAGGAAGAGCAAGTTTTTATCGAACAAGTCCAACGCCACTTGGTCGAAGGATACCACTTGGTGTACTGCGAAGATAACGGAGATGTGAGAGCGCTTGCGGGATTTAGGTTCCTTGAGTTTTTAGCCTGGGGAAAGGTACTCTATATTGATGATTTAATCACAGACTCTGAGACACGAAGAAACGGCCATGGCGGAAAATTATTAAAGTGGGTAATCGAGCAAGGAAAAAAGGCAGGATGCGATCAAGTCCATTTGGATAGTGGACCCCAACGCCATGATGCTCATAGGCTCTATCTTAACCATGGTTTTAAAATCATTGGCCATCACTTCGCCCTTGATCTACAAGAAAACATGTAGACCAATTTAATACGTATACGTATAATCTTAACTTTTTCTTTCAAGAAAACACGGTGCAATAGTTCACCTATTCTGCCAGCAAAATCCAGTAGCATTTTAGGCATAAACCTTTTTATCATCTTGTTCATAGCGGTTGGAAGGTAAGGGGTAATAAGAAAGGCGACCGCCCTCATAATCCGTGGGTCCTAGGTTCAAATCCAGGTTGCCCCACTTTTCTCTACATTTTCCTATCATCTTTTTTACCTAAAATAGGTTGCATCAAACAAGTCTATACTGTGATATCTACCCTTCGGCATTGTTTTGTTATGCTGTTAGCCTATGATCTATATACAAATTAGCTATAAAGTTATTTACCTTAATAGATACTTTGCAAAAGTATTGTACTTCGTTGGATTTATTTATGCTGGTTTAGGTGGACAAACTAAAGAGATTCGACAATCACAAAATATTCAAAATATTTTAACTACCTACTTGGATCAGCTTGACTCTATTCTCAAGCAGGTAGAAAAAATTCTAGTACCTATCAGGGAATCGGTTAAAAATAAAAAACTTATCTTCTAGAAACGAATCAATAGCTTTTTTTCTCGATAAAAAAAACACGTAAGCTAAAAATTTAATTTAGTAATATCATTGAAAATTCAGATCATTTGATAACTTCATTGAAAGACAGCACCCGAAGAAAAAATTCCTTTATTTCCAATACTACTTTCTCTAGAGGTACAGGATCATGCCCGATGCCTTTAAGAAAAGAATCCCAGCGTTCAAGTGTCTTTGGTGAAGTGTAAAAAGCTTCACTAAAAGCTTTTGGAACTTCTCGGATGGTTGTTTTCCTGTTTTGAAATACCCCTTTAATAACAGGTGCTATATCTTCCGGCTTAAATTGAAACTGATTGACCATTGTCCATATGTCATAAAAATCTTTCATTCTGCTATTCGCAAGACCAAGCCTAACCATTGCATCTAGCTTTTCAGCAATCATAGTTTCTGGAGTGTACCCCTGAAGTTCCGGGGAGGGAAATTCTAGTAATGTTGGATAGTCAAATTTGGCAGGTTTTGGATAGATCTTATCACTAAATCCAATATCGAGTCTTAAAGGTAACCTAGCGGTATGCAAGCGCGCGGAGAAACGCGCGGAGAGGCCCGTGTATTCCGTTTCAATTTGCGATTCAGCAAGGACTAAGTCTGTAGAATTGAACTCTATACCATCTTGAGGAACTGGATGTGCGCATATTTCCTTGAGAATACGTGAAATGTTTTCTATGGAATTGTTAGCTTTTGCCAATAGGTCAATATCAACCGTTGCACGGTGTGTAGCGGGGTCCCAAACCATTAGCATGAGACCACCTTTTAGAAAGAATGAATCTTTATGCTTGGAAGCGCTTAGTCTATATAAAAACCTTTCCATAGCATAATAACGAAGAACTTCTTGCGTAGGTCGATTTTTCGTTAATGCAATATTCTTTAGTTTTGTATAAACAGATTCAGGTAAATTTTTCTTTTCAATATTCATATTTATTGACTCACAATCGTTTCAATGATGGGTTGAAGAACTTTTTCAACACGACAAATTTTTGCATAATCATAGAGTTTATCAAGATCTGTTTTCCCTTTTCTCCAATACTCTTTGAATGCTTCCAAAACAACATCCATGCCGATTTTTTGTCGAAACTTTAGACAGTCTGCTAAAGTCTTTTCAATATTGTAAACTTTAACAGGAAAACCACTCATCGAAATTTCTTCTATTCCAGCTTCGTATGCACTTTGGGAATACCAAAAAATGCGTAATGGCGGATAATTTGGTTTTGGCAACCTTGAGGTTCTTGGTAAAGCTATATAAACGAAGTGAGGAATTTGAGTTGTCAGCTCATAGTAGGCTAATGCTGATATGAGACAGACAATACTTTGAGGAATTCTCTTGGCAACCAGAACCAAATCGGGTTCCGAAAAATCGGGCATTGAAGCTAATCGAAAAACGCCCCTTCCTAAAGACTCTAGAACCCCTTCATCCCGTAATCTGTAAAGATAAACAGGATGAATCCCCAATTTTATAGCTTCAGCTGTACGCAAAATGCCGTTGTGCTGTCGAAAAATTTCTATAGGATCATTTTTTCTTGGTTTCATATGATAAAAACGTTTGCACTTATTTGATTCTGTATGCATTATTATCATTAACAGGTTTACTTGTCAACGATGGATGTCCTCCATCCAAGAAATTAACTAAAGTCTTTGATCAGAGGTGTTTATGAGACATGATGAAGAATTTGCTAAAGACACAGTTTGCGACTGGTTAAACACTAATGGATTCTCTATGCCTACAGCAATTATCCCAGAACCATTTGGTGAGGATACAGCTCCTGACTATTTATTTAAATTTGACGACAGACAAATTTATATGGAAATAACCCGCTCTGCTATGGGATTTCTTCTTAAACCCAAAGATGTCAAATTCAAAGATCCAAACCCCACCCAAAATGGGCATGACCGAATCAAGTATGAAGTATCAGCTGGGGATTTCTTGAAAAAGCAATATGAAACTGATGTCAGAAAAGGCGATGCATGGGTTTGTCAAGGCGAGTCTTTGGTTGCGATGATTCTGTCACCAATACCTCTAAAAGATAGGGGCAAAATTAGTAAGAAACTGCTCAAGTTTTTGAAAAAACTATATGATCAAAATAAAATTCCTGAATTTAAAAAAAGAAAAAGTATTAATGAAGGAGAATTTACTTTTTTGACAGGCGATAAAGATTTGCCGGGACTTACCCTACAGGTTTTTAAAACAAGTTTTTATAAACAGTCGTCAACGTATTCTCCAATCATGGTTAATTTCTTTGCCACACAAGCATCGAATAATAAGCCGTATGATTCTTGCCTCAACAACCAATCTTGGTATATCCTTGAGTCAATAATTAAAAAGAAAGGTGAGAAGTGCGAGAATTTGCAAGAAGAGGTGTGGTTAGTAATCTTAAATGAACATCCTATTCTCGATATAAAAGATTATATGAGGGCGATGCCGGACGTATCGGAGCTGACAATAAATTCTAAATTCGCAAAGATTTTTATTGTGGACCAAAAGAAAGCGCATATCTTTTATGAAAAAACCCTAGAGGCACATTTAAATATAGCTTAGTATTTGAAGAGGTTTTTAATGAAAAAATGGTTCATCGCTGACACCCACTTTTCCCATGCCAATATCATAAAATATGCGGGTCGGCCATTTGCAAGTGTTGAAGAAATGGATCGCGCTCTTATTGAAAACTGGAACAAATGCGTTGGCAATGATGATCAAGTTTTCTTTTGCAATCTATCTGCGCTCAACTTAAGGGCAATAAGGTATGTATTCGTGGAAATCATGATGCTAATCCAACTCGAATGAATCGAATTGGCTTTTCCGTTGTCTTGGAAGCTGCATTTGTCAAAATTGGTCGACATAACGTCGAGCTGATTCATGTACCAACGAGTCCAGCTCCATCCCATTTTCAATTGCATGGGCATGTTCATGAAAAAAGACCAAAGAAGTTAATACTGACCCAACTCAATCTTTGTGTAGAGGTTTGGGACTATAAGCCAGCTTCCGAAAAAGCCATTCTTAGTATCCTTGATAAGGCTGTCCCAAACCAGCCGAATACTGTCGATCTTCCTTCTTCAGATCTTTGACACATTTATGACACACTGTGCCCTCTATTCTTCTCAAATAACACCAGCAATAACCAATTGAACTTTAGCCAAAGTTTTGCTATCCTATTTCTGTGAGCAGTAAATGACTGCTGAGATGAATGGAGAAACCACGGACTCATAATCCGTGGGTCCTAGGTTCAAGTCCTAGTTGCCCCACTTTTACACTGCTTATTAAGCGTTCTTTTTCCTTTATACAATTTGCTCATATAGACCCATTCAGATACGATTTAAGATAACTTTTTTTCAGGTTACTTACATTTTGAGTCTTTCTTTCAATCGATACTAAGGTGTATTCTAGATAAAAAAATAATTTGGTGAAATAATGACCGGCCCCCAACCTAACTCTTTATATCCGATTAAGGATCATGACAAACTTATCTTTCTTAAAAATTTTGTTAAAGTCCCTAATATTTTTATAGGAGACTACACTTATTTTGATAACTCAGGGCAAGCTGCCGATAAATTTGAAGAAAACAATGTTTTATACAACTATGATTTTTCAAAAGTAAAATTAGTAATTGGAAAGTTTTGCGCTATTGCCGCGCAAACACGTTTTATTATGACAGGTGATCATAAACTTGACGCTATCAGCACCTACCCTTTTCCAATCTTTGGACAAGGATGGGAATCTGCTTTCAATGTTTACGATCTGCCGGTGAAAGGTGATATTACTGTTGGTAACGATGTTTGGTTTGGATACGATTCTCTTGTAATGAACGGCGTCACCATAGGAAATGGAGCCATCATTGCTGCAAGAGCTGTAGTAGTTAAAGATGTTCCAGCTTACTCCATTGTAGCCGGCAACCCAGCCAAAGTTGTGAAAATGCGATTTGATGATAAAACTATTGAACGTCTCCAAAAAATAGCTTGGTGGGATTGGAAGATAGAAAAAATTAGTAAACATTTACAAGAGCTCTGCCATTTAAATGTTGAAGCACTGGAAATGGCTTCTAAAGAAGAATAAGAAAAAGATGTTACTTGCCATATTGCATTTTATTTAAACTTCTCTAATAACTTTTCACGAGATCAACCTTAAATTTTAAAAAAAATTCTCTTATTATAAATTAATAAAGAATATAAACTTAAAACCGTTCGTTTTTTTTATCGCAACCTTTTACAAGGAGTTATTTATGCGTTCTAATCCGTTTGAATGGAGATTGCAAACATGTAATAGGCAATTCATTGCTATTCTTTTTCCAGTTTTTGCGGCTCATACCTCTCCTCACGAGCATTCTGCTCATTAATTTTTTTTTCCTTTTTGACCTTTTAAATATGAATTTGTTTGTGTGATTTAGTTCACGACAACTTTCTCTAAACCTTAATCTATTTACAATCAATCATTTGCTAAATAAACTTTACTTATTGCTATGTATAAAAGGATTTTATGAGACCCAAATCTATCGGAATTGTGGGGGGTGCTGGACCCCTTGCTGGTGCATTTTTACTTGAAAGGATTTTGTCTCTTTCAAATAAAGTATATGGATGTTACAAAGATTCAGATTTTCCAAAAATATTTTTGATAAGCTTTCCTTTCTCAGAAATGCTTAACTCAAACAAAAACACTATTAAATTACGTAATGAATTAAAAACTTGTTTAAATCAATTGCGAACCAATGGGGCAGATGTTTTAGCTATTGCTTGTAATACACTGCACGTTTATTTAGAAGAAGCAGATGAAATTGATAATCTAATTCACATACCTCGCCTACTAGCAAAAGAAATTCCCTCTTCCGAAACACCCCTTGTGTTATGCACATCTACCTCCATGCAATTTAGATTACATAAACGTTTTTTCCCCTGTAATTATCCAGATCTCTCTACCCAAGGTCAAGTGGATGAAATGATTGATCAAATCCTTCGAGGAACAGACCGAGCTATTATTCTTGAAAAACTACAAAAACTAATAGAAACACAAAAAGAAAAAACGATTATATTGGGATGCACAGAACTATCTCTTTTCGCAACTTCTTTATCCTTTCCTCATAAATTAATCATTGATCCATTAGAAATTGTCGCACATAAACTATTAGAAAAAAGTTTTTTTGAAGAAAGGGTTACTCCGTTTTGTTGATAAAATCTGTAAATATACACCTTTTATTGGTATTCTATATAAATTTATGAGGAGTTATTATGCATAAAAACAAAATTTGCCTTGCTAGTGATAATTGGTCCCCTGCCCATCCCTCCGTTTTAGAAGCTGTAGTCAATGCCAATAATGACTATGCTCCAGCTTACGGAGCAGATTCTTGGACATTGCAAGCAGAAAAAACTATTCAACAGGCTTTTAATAGTAAGTGTAAAGTCTTTTTTGTTCCAACAGGTACTGGGGCCAATGTTTTTGGATTAAGACTTGCTTGTCAAAGATATGAATCCATCATTTGCACTGACATTGCTCACATTAATTATCAAGAAAGTGGAAGTTTAGAGGCGTTAATTGGATGTAAACTGTTAACGATCCCTCATGAAAATGGCAAAGTCACACCTAATTTAATAAGAAAGAAGCTAAAATCAGAAAGAGCTTTTGGTAAACACTCTACTTCACCACGTATTTTATCTATCACACAACCAACAGAAATAGGCACTGTCTATAACCTAGAAGAACTCTCTACTTTATCAAAAATCTGCAAGGAAGAAAATCTTCTATTTCATATGGATGGCAGTCGACTTTATAATGCTGCAGCTTCACTCAATGTATCTTTAGCTAAAATCATTGAAGCAGCACAAGTTGACATTCTGTCGCTCGGAGGTACCAAAAATGGACTGCTTGGTGCGGAAGCTCTCTTAATTTTTAATGATTCCTTGCAACTTGGAAGTGATTACTTGCAAAAACAAACCCTACAACTTGTATCCAAAATGAGATATCTATCGGCTCAATATATCCCTTTTTTTCAAAAGGATTTATGGAATACATTAGCCTCTCAAGCAAATGAACAAGCCCAAAAAATAGCTAATGTAATTAAAGCTTTTCCTCAACTTTCTTTAAGCTATACGGTACAAACAAACCAAATTTTTTTTACAGCGCCCACATCTTGGCTACCCTTTATTCAAGACCATATTTTTTGCTATCTTTGGAATAGTGAAAAAAATGAAATTCGCTTTATCACTTCTTGGAACACTTCCGATGAAGACGTTAGTGCCATTGCATCTATCTTCCTTGAAATTGAAAAAAGTTTTAGGAATTAATTAAGCTATGCCATCAAGGTTCAACTTTCGTATTGTTAAAAAAGAACAAGAATCTCTAATTCATCAATGGATCGATCAAGACCACATAAAAAAGTGGCTTCATGGAAAAGGTTTACTAAACCTCCTTCACGATTTAAAAGCTTCATTTGAAGATGTCTCATGGGGCAAACATTGGATAGCCTATGAGAATGAAATCCCTTTTGCCTATCTTGTCACATCTGAAATAGAAGAAGAAACAATTACTTTAGATCTATTTATTTGTGACATAAATTATCTCGGTAAAGGTTTATCGCTCCAATTGATTCAAGAATTTTTAATAAATCACTTTGCAGATAAAAAAATAGTTATTATAGATCCTGAAGCTACGAATACACGCGCCATTCATGTTTATAAGAAAGTTGGTTTTCAAATAGTAGAAGAGTTTATTGCTAATTGGCATCCTGTACCACATTTAAAAATGTCCCTTAACATGAAAGACTTAAAACTAAAACTTAAGAATTGATGAATAGCAAAATTAAAAATTTATACTCTTCAATCAGTTTTTATCTATCTTTTAGCTTTATCGAAGACAGTCCCCCATCCACTCGAATGACATCTCCGGTAACAAATGAGCTATCCTCCGATAAAAGCCACAAAATGACCGATGCCACATCTTCAGGTTCACCAATTCTTCCTAGCGGATGAAAAGAGGTGGAAGCTTTTAAAGCTAAAGGATTATTTGTTATAAACTCAGTTAAAGGCGTTCTTGTTAAACCTGGTGCTACTGCGTTTATTCTTGTTTCATTTTTTGCATAAGATGCTGCGGCTGATCGTACAAGACCAATGATTGCCGCCTTAGCTGCCGCTATTGCCTCATGACTTGCAAGTCCAATTAATGCAGCGGTCGAAGAAGAAAGAACGATAGAACCCTTACTCATAATCGAAAGGGCATGTTTTAAGATACAAAAAGAGGTTGTTACATTTATTTTTATGACCTCTTCAAATTCTTTTAAAGTTGTTAAGTGGATTGGGTTGATAAAAACAGAACCTATAAGTGAAACAACACCATCTAATGGTCCATTTTTTTTAATTTGATTAAAGATACTTAGAACAGCTTCTTCATTTGTGGCATCTACAACAAAATAAGGTTGATTGATTTCTTGAGATAATGTTTTTAATTTTTCCTGATTTCTTGCCAACAAGTAAACTGTATGTCCTTCTTTAGAAAGCCTTTTTGCAAGAACTTTTCCGATTCCGCCGGTTGCTCCGAAAATGGCATATTTTTTTTGCATAGCCTCTACTCTTTAGATCTTGTTTTTTTGGTATTTCTAAAAATATTATTTAATGTTTTTATCTTCTCCAAAAGAATTAAAGGTTGAGGCTAGTAACTTAAAATCTATTGGATTTATCCATTTCTCCAACGATGCTGAATCGCTTTCCATTGAAAAATTTGATAAAAAGCAGCAAGTCCTACAAGAATATAAACAGTTCTAGCAATAGCTGGAAGTCTACCAAAAAGAAATTGGACTAAATCAAAATCAAAAGCTCCTACTAAAAACCAGTTAATACCACCAATTACTAACAAAATTGCTGCAATAACATCTAAAGTTCTCATATAACTCCTCATTAATAAAAAACCTTTTAATTGCTAATATATTTATAATTTTTTTTTGTCAATGGTACTAAACTTTAATTTGTTAACCGATAATTTGTTATCTAGGAAAAAAAATTGAATTAATAAGTTATTAATATTTGATTCACTCAAAAGTTTTTATAAGTTTGAAGGGCTATATCAACAACTCCCTTTGGTTCAAACATAGCAAGAAAATGGTTATATAGTATTTGTTCCGTTTTAGAATCGCTAATAGGCTCTAAAATTAAACTTTGAAAATACTCTACAATATCTTGAATAATTCTTTCGTGGCGATAATAGGCTAAAATTTCTTTATTAATAATAATTTCCCCGTAACCTTGATAAAATAGTTCTTCTTCATATTGATTATTCCAAACGTTGCCAACTCCCCCACCTATGAACATAAGATCTCGCTCTTTAGGAGCCATTAGGGGTTCATCCCAATCCACAATATTTACGGAGTGATCAGTTATGATTAAATTGCCAGCATGAATATCAGAATGACAGACAACAAAGGTCTCATTTTGCTTTTGAATCTTTTTACATAGCTCTTCACTTTGTATTATAAGTTGCTCTATCGTAACCCAATGGGAATTGATAAATTTGAGCAACTTAAATGCTAGACTATCTGTTTGACATTTAATGGATCGATTGAAGGTACGCATAAACTTGCGCCATTGATCAGTATAATCTTCTTTTTTTAAATCTTTTAAAACGTCTTGGGACAATTTAAGCTCATGCAATTGTCTTAATGTCTTTCCAAGCAAAATCCACTGTTCATTTGATAACCTTTGTTCAAATCCATTTTTTCCATCAATAAACGGATAAACGGTAAATGTTAATTCTTTTATCTTACATCCCCATTCTCCACTATTCGTTTTTAGAGGATAAATAATAGATTCAATCCCAGCTTCTTTTAGTGCAGAAATAAAGATGTAAAGATCTTTGTCAGTAACTGCTTTTTTAATTTTGATAAAGTAAGCCAATTGATCAACGGATGTAACTTTATAAACCTGTGCATTTAGATCTGCACCAATAGGTATCCTTTGAATGGTAGATGTCGATAGGCCATATTGATTATAAAGACATTGTTCAAGTTCTTGATTTGTAAGAAAAGGTTGACATACTATATGCATTTAATCATTCCACAATGTAGCGCTTAAAACTCGCTTCATGCCAATGGCGAAAAGTACAAGCTTCCCCAATTTTTGCCCCATATCTTTCATCATTTGCCAATACAGATTTAGAATAAATAGGAAGATCCATGGGTGCGTTATAAAAAACGGCAAATGTATATCGTTCAATCGCACTATTAGATTTATCTACGCGATGTTCAGTCGCGCGAATGGCATCATTTTTGACAAGTTGTCCAAATTCCCCTACTTGAAACATCATAACATCCAAATCGTCTGCTATAACTTTTTTAAAGGGTTCATTTGGAGAAGTACGGACAAATAGGCCAGCTTCAATCGGTTCTTTGACTTGAATACCGTTAACAAAGTAAACAGCTGGTAACAAAACGGTAAATAATCCGTGATCAAAATGAGCTCCACACCACTGTGGATTGCCTTCTTGTGTGTTTTTGCGATAATAAAGCATACGTCCAATACAGGCTTCCCCTTCAAGATACAAACCGGTATCTTTACCAAGAAGGCCTATTTTATACATAAGCTCTTCCCCCATTTTTGCCATCGTCTGTCCTAAGTCTTCAAAGGGAGTCTGTAAATCCACCTCTGAGGGCCATTTATTCTTGGAATTATCAGGGATAAAAGCGTAATAAGAAGTTTTTAGGTTATCAATTATCCATGTACCGTCCAACCTTTTAAACTTTTCCTTACCTGATTCATAGCCTAAAAAGGTTTCTCCTAAATCTCGATTGGGTTTATAGCTTTCCTTAATGTCTTCTGGCAACAAGCTAAATGCACGGGCAGCTTCTATAAATTTTTCATATTTTTCTTTGTAACCCGGCACACTTTTGACCCCAACAATCCCTTTTTCAAGTAATGCTTTATTTAGGATTTCATGAGCTTTTAAATCACCTGCTGCTAATTTCTCATAAGGGATGACATCCAGCTCAAGTATATCCAAAGCAAAGCTATTTACAAAAAAACCTAAAAGAATAAAGAGATAAACTTTAAACATACAAGTCTCACTTTGATTTATTTTTTTTTGATAACAACATTGGGCAAAAGTAAAATTAATTTCATTAAATTTATGAATAGTAGTAATCAATTTCTTCATTTTTTTCTGGCCCAATTACGCGCCAACTTAAACGTAAACTATTCTTATCAAAATGAATTTGTCCAAAATAAGCATCCCCTTCACAAAGATGTGAATCTACAGATGACAAAGAATGATTACCAGTTACGGCTAAATGAAAAAGAAAAACAGGATACTCAGCACCTCTTCTTAGATGTTCTAAAGAAATTATCCCTGTCAATCGATCTAAACTCCATCTGAAAGTATTGCTAAATCCAACTTCCCCTCCTTGTTTACCTTGCCAAGTTCCTTTTTCAGTAAATACTAAAATATTAGCTCCCTCTTTTAGAATGTTAACCTCTCCTATACCTTTGCCATTCCAACCCGTTTCCAATTTAGCTTTTGTTTTAGCAATAAAAGTTACTTGTTTAATTTTTTTTAATTTTTCCCAGAATGTCATTAGAATCTTTATTTTATTTTCTGAACTGATTGAATTTGTTCGATAATCGTCTTTTACTACGTAATATTCTTTTTTGATATGAGATGGGAACAAGGTGTATGTTTTTTTAAGTAGAAGCTCTAACTCGTTCATTACTGGATAAGAGGGATTTAAATGGTATAGTTTTGTTTTTCCCTCATAATAACTTGTAATTACTCCCCCCTTTTCAAGTCTATTCAAAGCTTTTTGCAAAGGTGTTAATGGCGTTTCTAGACATCGATGCAACTGAGTTCCATAACATTTTCCATTTACAAATAAAAAAATGAGGATTTTTTGAATATTTTTGTTACCAAATAAAACTTCTAGCATAAATATTTCTACCTTAAAAATAAATTGCTTAAACTACTTTATAGTTTATTAAAAAAATAGCAAAACAGATTAAAACACAAAATAAACCTATATTTTTAAACTTTTATTCAATTTTTATAAACTATTTATTAGTTTAAAGATTTAAAAAAGGGAGATTTTTATATTGAATACCATCTATAAGCTTCTTAAAATCTTTCAAAAATCTCATACAGGAATGACTAATGGCTCTTCGCTACGACTGGTCTTTAGAAGATCTACAAGCTTTATACGATTTACCCTTATTAAAACTATTATCTCAGTCTAATGGGATTCACAATCAGTTTCACAAAATTGAGGAAATACAAGTTTGCAAATTGATTTCTATTAAGACAGGAGGCTGTCCAGAAGATTGCAAATATTGCGCACAATCTTCGTTTTATCAAACCAATGTGTCAGCCCAACCCTTAATGAGCTATCAAGATGTTCTCTTTGAAGCAAAAAAAGCGATTAACGAAGGGGCTACAAGAGTTTGTCTTGGAGCTGCTTGGAGAAAGGTGCGTGATAACAAGCAATTTGAAGAAATCCTTTCAATGATCCAAGCTATATCTAAATTAGGTGTTGAGGTTTGTTGCACTTTGGGTATGGTTAATGAATCACAAGCTATACGTTTAAAAGAAGCTGGCCTTTATGCCTATAATCACAATTTAGACACATCGGAAGATTTTTATAAAAACATAGTCACTACGAGAACTTATGATGACCGCCTAAACACCTTAAATGTAGTTGAAAAAGCTGATATAAAGGTTTGTTGCGGGGGCATATTGGGCCTTGGGGAAAGCACAACAGATAGACTAAAACTACTCCTGACTTTAGCAAAAAGAAATCCTCATCCAGAATCTGTACCGATTAATCGACTAAGTTCTGTGCCGGGTACCCCCCTTGAAAACCAGCCTCCAGTGCCTATATGGGAATTCATAAAAATTATCGCTATCGCAAGAATTATTATGCCAAAGGCAGTTTTGCGATTATCTAGTGGACGAATTGAGATGTCAATTGAACAACAAGCTTTATGTTTTTTAGCTGGGGCCAATTCTATATTTGCCGGCGAAAAACTCTTAACAGTAGCCAATACTTCTTTAGATACTGATAAACAAATGTTTAGCATTCTTGAACTGAAGAAATTACCTGCATTTGTTTAAAAGTTGAGTATCTTATGACCCTTTATTTAGAGAATAATCTTGCTAAAAGAAAGAAACTTGGTAATTTAAGAAGTTTACAATTAAATCCAAACTTAGTCGATTTTTCTTCCAACGATATTTTAGGGCTTGCACGGTCTAAGCAACTAGTGAAAGCAACATTTAAAGAGTTAAAACGTGGACTTACTCACGAAAATATACTTGGCTCTACAGGCTCACGTCTAATTACGGGAAATTATTCTTATGCGCAAAACCTTGAGTCATTCATTGCTTTATTTCATGGTTATGAAACAGCCACTCTATTTAATTGTGGCTATATGGCAAATGTTGGGTTACTTTCAACTCTTGGCAATCTAAATACCGTTATTTTTTTTGATGAAAGAGTTCATGCTTCGACTCGAGATGGAATACGCTTAAGCCAATCTAAAGCATTTCCTTTTAAACATAACGACCTTGAACATTTAGAAAAAAGACTTAAATCAAACTTTAATAATTATACAGATCGATTTATTTGCATTGAATCTATCTATTCGTTAGATGGTTCTATAGCTCCTCTTTTCGATATCTATCATTTAGCTAAAAAATATCAAGCAAACGTCATTGTAGATGAAGCGCACGCCACAGGAATCTTTGGACCAAGTGGCCGAGGGCTTCTTGCCAAGTATAATCTAACGAGTGACACTTTTGCGCATATCGTTACTTTTGGAAAAGCTTTAGGAACCTTCGGAGCTGTAATCTTAGGAAATCACTTATTAAAAGATGCCCTGATCAATTATGCAAGATCTTTTATTTATACAACGGCTTTACCTCTGGTATCGCTTGTAGCCATAAAATGTGCCTACGATATTTTTCCACAATTAGAGCAAGAAAGGCAAACCCTTCACCAATTAATAAGATTGTTTTGCCAAAAATATCCTGAAGCTTCCACTACACATATTCAATCGATAAAGATTAAAGGAAATCAAGCAGCAAAACATGCCACTCAATTCTTTGTTAGTAAAGGTTTTGATGTAAGACCTTTTTTAAGCCCCACAGTTCCAAAAGGACACGAAATGATTAGAATTTGTTTACATACCTTCAACACAAAAAAGCAATTAGAGCAGTTATTGGATTGTGTCGAACAATGTAGGAATGTTAACAATGCATAGAATTTTAGTCGCAGGAATTGGCACAAATGTTGGAAAAACAGTAGTCAGCGCTATTTTAACACACATAGTAGATGGTGATTATTGGAAACCTATAGAATGTGAAAGTAAAGAAAGATCAGATACTACTACAATAAAAAAATGGATTGATCCACTTAAAACATTAATTCATCCCCCGGCATACTCCCTTCAAAATCCTCTTTCTCCCCACCATGCAGCTCGTTTAGAAAATGTTTATATAAATAGCAAAACTATTTTACCACCTAAGACAGATCGATCTTTAATCATTGAAGGAGTAGGTGGTATTTATGTCCCTCTTACAATGCAAGAATTAAGCTTTCATCTTTTTAAAACTTGGGGTTGTAAGTGGATCGTTGTTTCCAATCATTACCTTGGCAGCATTAATCACACCCTACTTACGATTGAAGTTTTAAAACAGTTTAAAATACCCATCCTTGGGGTCATTTTCAATGGAGAGCCCAATTTAGATAGTGAAATGGCTATCCTCTCCTACACAAAGCTTCCCTTTTTAGGTCGCCTAATCCCAGAACCTCATTTGAATAAAAAAATAATTACTAAATACGCGTCTTTATGGCAAACAAGTTTTTTGAAAATTCTTCGCTAACTGAAAAGGATATTAGTTGCATTTGGCATCCTTATACGCAAATGCAAACCATGCTTCCTCCCATACCTATCGTTCGTGCCAAAGGCGTATACTTGTATGCTGAAAATGGCAAACGATATTTAGATGCAATCTCATCCTGGTGGGTCAATCTACATGGGCATGCAAACTCTTACATTGCAAAAAGAATTACGTCTCAAGCGAAGCTATTAGAACATGTCATATTTGCTGATTTTACACATAAACCGGCAGTTGAATTAGCCTCGAAACTTCTTTCTATTCTCCCAGGTAATTTATCTAAAATTTTTTTTTCTGATAATGGATCAACGGCTATTGAAGTAGCTATTAAAATGGCTATCCAATATTGGCACAATCAAAACGTTTCTAAGCAAAAAGTCATTTGTTTTAAAAATAGTTACCATGGAGACACGTTTGGTGCCATGTCAGTTGCTGGCAAAAATGTATTTAATCAACCTTTTTGGAAACACCTTTTTGATGTTGTAGTTATCGATCCCCCCTTAAAAGGTTTTGAAGAAACTTCTTTAAGTCAACTTAAAACAATTGTAGATCAAGAAGATGTAGCTTGTTTCATTTTTGAACCACTCATATTAGGATCTGGAGGCATGATTATCTATCCTGCTAGTGGACTTGATGCTTTAATTTCTTATTGTAAACAACATGAAATTTTGACAATTGCCGATGAAGTAATGACGGGATTTGGTCGCACAGGTACTCTTTTTGCCTGTGATCAATTAACCGAATATCCAGATCTTATTTGCCTTTCTAAAGGATTAACAGGAGGCTTTTTACCTTTAGGGGTCACTGCATGTAACGAAAAAATCTTTCAGGCTTTTTTAAGTAACAAGCTCCAACAAGCTTTTTTGCATGGTCATTCCTACACTGCTAATCCTTTAGCTTGCACTAGTGCTCTTGCAAGCCTTGATCTATTACTTAAAAAAAAATGTTTGGACCAAAGAACTAGGATTAAAAAATCCCATCTTGCTTTTTGCCAAAAGTGGCAATATCACCCAAAATTAAAAAGGTGTGAAACCTTAGGAACTATCTTAGCTCTCGAATATAAAGCAAAAACATCTTCCTATTTCAATCCCTTAAGAGATCAACTTTATCAATTTTTCTTAAGACAGGGGATATTACTAAGACCTTTAGGCAATGTAATCTATATTTTACCCCCTTTTTGTATTCAAGAAGAGGAGCTCAACTTTATTTATGACCGAATAACTTCTACTTTAGAAGGTGATTTATGACCTCTTTTATTTCTTACTCTAAACGCTTAGAGCGGCTATTAACTACCATGGTATCTTCTGTTGAAACACATGCTAAGTGGTTAAATACGTTGTCCTTTTTAGAAAATTGCGGTGCTAGAAAAATCGCTGCTTGTGAACATCCAACCCTAGTTAAAGAGGAAATGTTAAAACATGCCGCTGAAGAATTTCGACACGCCCACTATTTGAAAAGGCAAATTGGAAGGATTACTGATGAACCTTTTTATTACTATGCGCGCAATCAAATGCTCGGAGATATGATAACCCTACATTATTTAACAGCCTTAAATCTAAAAACCTCAAGGTTTTTAAAAAATACAAACCAGTCTAAAACATCAATTAAGGAACTCTCCTACTTATTAGTCACTTACGCCATTGAGCTAAGAGCGCAACAATTGTATCTCCTATATGATAAAATTTTACGACAGAATAATTCTCCCATAACCATTAAATCTATTTTGTTAGAGGAAAATGAACATCTAAAAGAAATGAAAGAAGAGCTGAAAAAATTTACAACGGGATCTCTTTATGCTGAATATGTTTGTGCCATCGAAAGTGATTTATGCAAGGAGTGGATCAAGCAAATAGAAATTCAACTTAACATTGAAAAAAAGGAATAACATGAAATTTAACAATAAATTTGTCCTCATTTTCTTATTATTACTAGGTATTTATTCATCCACTGAATCTGCTGAAGATTTTTGGGATGGGAAACAATATATAAATAATTCTAGTCTACAGTTTAAGTGGGCTAGTAAGTATATTGAAAAATTAAAACTAAAAGGTAATGAAAAAATTTTAGATATAGGATGTGGTGATGGACGAATCACCGCTCTAATAGCAAAATCTATTTCTAATGGCTATATAATAGGAATTGATAATTCCATATCGATGTTGGAAATAGCTAACCAAGTAAAGGATAACTCAAAAAATCAAAATCTTAAGTTTATAAAATGCGATGCGAGAGAATTAAATTTTGATAACGTATTCGATTACATAGTTTCTTTTAGTTGCTTTCATTGGCTTTCAGATCATTTAGTTGTTTTAAAAAATATTGAAAAAGCATTAAAACCCAATGGGAGAATATTTTTGTATTTTGCTCCCGATCATGGATCAAATCGGCTAGATCACGCCATAAGTATTATAGCTTCCACAAAAAAATGGCAAAATTACTTTTCTGATTTTTCTAATCCTTTTTCATTATCTACGCCAGCACAGTTTTTAAAGTATAGTGAGGAGGCTAAGCTTCTTCTTAAACGAATCGAAATCCTAACCATCGATGAGGTTTTTCAAACTAAAGAGGCTTTTTTAGAATGGATGACTGGTTGGATGCCACATTTAAAGCAATTACCAAAAGAGTTGCATCGAACATTTTTAGATGAGATCATAGATTATTATTTAAAACATCATCCCTTAGATGACGAAAACACCTATCACTATATTGATTACTGGATGGAGGTAGAGTTACTTAAATCAGCTTAAATTTACTATATGTGCAATTTTATAGGTTGCACAAATCTTTATAAATTTTGTTTTAGTTTTTCAGCTATTTGTTCTATCGCATCATCCGCAAAATTTATCTCATCTTCAAAATTAATAAAGGCGTGAATTGTAGGATAGCACTTAAGCTGGGCAGAAACGCCGTCAGATAATAAGCGAGACGTGTAGGCAATGCCTTCTGAAAATAATACATCAAATCTTGCTAGTACAACAAAAGCTGATGGTAAATTAGCTAGTGTGGAAGCTTTAATCGGCGATGCGTAAGGGTGTTGTCCATCTTCCTCAGTATTTAAATAATTGTCCCAAAACATTTTCATTAAGTTTTTAGTCAAATAATAGCCTTCAGCAAATGTTCTGTAAGAATCTGAATCAAAATAATGATCGACTACCGGAAAAAGCAATACTTGATAATTGATTTTAAAAGCTTGTTTATTGCGAACCATTAATGTAAGAGCTGCAGCTAAATTACCTCCAGCGCTATCACCACCAACTGCTAAGCGGCTTGAATCTCCCCCATAATCATGAATGTGATTGACTACCCATTCCGTAGCTGCATAACAATCTTCTAATGGTTTGGGAAATTTATATTGTGGGGCCAAATGATAAGCGACCGAAACGACAAGAGATGGTGTCTTTTGACAAATTTTTTGGCAAAAATAATCATATTCATCAAGTTCCCCTGAAACCCAACCTCCACCATGAAAAAAGACTAATACCGGCAGAGGTTCAAGCGCATGTGGTGTATAGACTCTACAGTTGATCACCCCATGTGGACCCGTAATCTGCACATCTTCTACCTTTTTAATTTCTTTAAAAAAAGCTTTTGAAGGTTTGCTATCAATCGACAGAGTGTTGAGTTTTTCTAAAAGCCTTTGCGTTTGTAGATCAGGTTCTTTGGGCAAATTTATTTCGTTTTGTAATATAGAAAATTTACAAGTATCGTTATCTAAGGAATATAAATGAGGTGAAACTGAAAATGACATCTTAAAACCAATTTTTTTTGACAAAATTACCATTATTTACAAATGTATGCTAATTTACCAGGATAGTTTAAATAGAAAAGTCTTTTTATTATTAATCAAAAAAAAGTTTTTAAATGAGTGAAATATTCTTAAAACCATTCACCATTCATGACCTTGATGATTTTATGGAATGGGCAACTGATGAACTTGTTACGCAACATCTTACATGGAATAGTTATACAAATTTCAAGCAAGCCCAAGATTTTTTTGAAAGCGTAGTTTCTAAACATAGTTGGTTTAAAGCAATTAGTCTAAACGAAAAAGTCATAGGATCAATTACCTTAACTCAAGGTTCTGGAATTTATGCTTGTAAAGCAGAACTTGGTTATGTATTAGCTAGAAACTATTGGGGACAAGGTTTTGCCACACAAGCAGTTAAATTAGCTGTAATTCAAGGTTTTAATGAACTTTCAATCGAAAGAATAGAAGCTTTTGTAGAGCCTTTAAATGTTGCTTCACAAAAAGTTTTAGAAAAAAATAATTTTTTTATTGAAGGTTTCTTAAAAAATCACGTCTTAAAAAAAGGCGTAATAAAAGATCATTATATTTATGCTATTTACCGCTAATCAATCAAAACAATTTATTTATTAAATATTCGTATGCTCAATAGATAACTAAACAAAAATTTCATCATACATTTAAGAGATGTGTGTGAAGAAAATGAGAAAAAAATTGAAGAATTATCCGTTTTTGATGAACAAAAACAATTTGTAACATCAAATAAAAAGTCGATAGCAGAAGCTAAAACGGAACCAGACCATACTTGGTTTAAAGCAATTTATGCCAACGACACTCCTGTCGGATTTGTCATGCTAAAAATAAATTTAACTAAAGACTATATCTTTCTCTGCCGCTTTATGATTGACAAGCACTACCAAAACATGGGTATTGGCAAAAAAGCTTTGGAACTTGTAATTAACTATCTCAAAACTTCAAACACGTCTTCGAGCAGTTGTTTAATTACAAGTTATCGTCCAGGGTCAAAAGACCCCGGTGGTTTTTATAAAAAATGTGGATTTAAAGATGTTCAAACCCATAAGAATTGGGGAGAATTGGATAAAAAGATTAAAGAGTTTGGAGAAAAAAGATTAAAGCTAAAACTTTAATTATCGATAATGCTTTAGCCCTTAAATTTAAAAGCTTTAAGCTCTCCACGTCCAATTACTATCGCCAATTCCATCCCAAGCTCTTTCAACATATTGACTTCGCAAACGGCCGTCTTCGCATAAAGATGGCAATGACTCACAAATGTTTCGCACCGCCTCTTTACCTGCCAAACTATCCCCATTAGCTTGTTCTTTAAAATAGTCAAACGCTTCTTGTCCAATGGCTTTACATTTCGCTTCCATTTCTCCTTCATCCAGAATCGAATCAAGTGGAAATACGATTATTCTTTTAGCAAAATTTTGTTCTGTATTAGTAGAAACTAAACTATTGGGAAATAAATCGACTAAATTCTCTAAAAAAGTTTTAAAGGAAGTTACATAAATTTTGGGTTCTTTTTCAGACGTTACAAATTGTCTTAAAGGCAATGTCGATAAAGTTATATCTTGCGCCATGGCAAAATAAACAATTCCTTGATCGTTTGTTTTTTTCGCTCCTAAAAGGAAAAAACTCAGAGTTTTGTTATCGATTCGTTTTGAGCCTGGTTTCCAACCATAAATATGTTTCGAACCATAAGAATCTTTTAACTTAAATGGCTCGTTTTCATAATAAGCTGGGCCTATTTTTCCCATTCCAATAAAAGGGCCCTTTTCTTTTAATTCTGTAATTAAAGTTTCAATTTTTAACGAAGTAGAGAATGTTGTTTTTTTTGTTTCGTGAACTTGAATACTTGGAAGTACATTAAAAAGAATACAATTAGAGGATTGTTCTAATAAAGAGCCAAGGTTATGAAATGACATAAAATCTACTGTTTTAAAGTTAGGAATAAAGAATATAGTGAGTTTTTAAATAGATGGCAAGAAGTCAAGGCTCAAAATCTTGGGTTAAAGACCCTATATCTTTAACCCAAGATTTAATAATTTAATGGATTACTGTTCCCTTTAAAACTTTATGATCAGGAGTAAATTCATCCCCTGCTTTTTCAAAGAAGATGTATTTCTTTTTAGCTTGAGGGTATCTCTCCCTTTGAACAGACATAGGACTTGTTCCCGGTTCGAAAAGGCGTAATTTTGGTTTTCCATCCGGATCGGCACATTCATCAAATTGCTTTTTAAAATCGGGATTAATATCCCTCATATGGTCTACCAATGTTTCTAGAAGATTGGGTGGAAGATCATGGCCTTCTTTTGGTTCCACCATAAATTCTGTAAACGTTTTTCCATTTTCTGTGTATTGGAAGAGCGCGTAATGAGCGATCTTTTCATTCAAACCAGCTCGATTGATTGCCTCCCCTAAGTTTTCGGGCGCGACAATTGCTCCACGATAAGAAACAATGCTATCCCCTCTTCCCCAAACAAAGACAAATGGGAGATTCGTTCTAGGCATATTTTTTAAAGTAACCCCATGTTTTTTTAAGATGGCTAATAAATCACTGTTTGCCATCACATTACCTTTATCCCCTAAATCGTATCTAACTCTTGGAGAAATTCGATCGTTTCTTGTGCAGGTGAAAATTAAATGTTGCTCTTCATTTGTTTCAATATGATAGTTCAATGGATCATAGTGAAATATCATCGGTATACTGCCCTTATCATCAAAGAGCTCTGCTGCAAGCTGCGGATTTGTATGGCATATTTTGCGCAATTCCACTTCAAAGTCTGATTCATACCCTAAATTGACGTCTAAGTCAGAAGCTCCATACGTTGAATAGCAACGGCTAAAACCTTGACGGGTAAGCGTTCCGTTTTCATCCCTTTGTTTGACAATTAAATCGCGCTGCCCTTCCGACATCCCTTCTCCACCAACCACACCGATAATATTATGTTTACTTAAGTCAAAGTTTTCTTTTATGGCCATGTCAACAACCTCCCTTAAATGAGGAGGATATCCAGCTACGACAATGGGATAACCAAATGGCTTATTATCTATGGCGAGCTTGATAGCTTCGAAGATTTTTTTAACATCCATTCCGGGATTTGCAATTGTTGCCGTTTTATCATTTCGTGTGGCTGCCAATGCGGTAGCACCTGAGGCCCATTGCCCTAAAGCAAATCCATTGATAAAGTAGTAAGGCTTATCTCCTAAAATTGCTTTGGCTGCATAAGAAGAAAATTGTTCAACCGTATCTTGTTCTTCAGGGCCTCTAAACCAGTTCGTGGGTTCACCTGTAGAAGTCCCAGTAGAAGTGTCATTTTTGGAACCGTCCGGTATATGGCCACCTTTATAAAGATGTAATTATGCTCAGCTTTTTTGATGAAATTATCTTTTGATGTTGTAGGTAATTGAGAAAAAGTGTGCGCTTTTTTGGTGCTGACTTAAAAACTTTTGATAGGCTAATACATCTTTTTTAGCAGAAAAGTAGGACGCTACAGCCGCTGTTTCAGACGCTTCTTTTAAAGTTTTTTCAGAATGTTTAGCTAAGAAAAAACGCGTTTTAAAACGTAACCAGTTTTCTTTCGAATAATTGAAAATAGCCTTGCCAATGACGTCCTTTTAAGGCATTTACTTTAGATAGGGTTTGTTTATTTATTTGAATAGATTTATTTTCTGCTGGAGGAGCTTCTAATAATTTTTGAATTTTGTCGACAATTTGCTCATTTTTGGTGCGATCGGTTATTCCACAGTCTTCCCCTGCGACTGCCTTTATCCACTTTACGGCGCTCTTTTTATTAAAATAGACAATTTTATTTGTCTTTTGATTAAGAACTTATTAATTGAATATTTATTGTTTATTAGTGTGTAAATTTATGATATAAAAGCTTTTACACATAAATTATTAGAGATTTGTATGCAAAGACCTAAAGTTTCGATTTACATCGCTGCAAGTATAGATGGTTATATTGCTCGTCCAGATGGGAATATTGATTGGTTACTCTATGGACATTCGGGCGATGAAGATTATGGTTATAAATCGTTTATTTCTTCTATAGATGTAGTTATTATGGGGAAAAACACCTATGAAGTGGTGAATAATTTTGACACTTGGGGTTACACCGGCAAAAGAGTGATTATTTTAAGCTCTAGTTTAAGAGAAGTAAGGCCTGAAGCTGAGTTATATAACGGTTCTTTAAATGAACTGTTAGAAAGGCTTTATAAAGAAGGAGCTAAACATATTTGGGTCGATGGAGGTATAACAGCCTCTAACTTCTTAGAACAAGGCTTGGTTGATGAACTGATTATTTCGGTCATCGCTAAAATTTTAGGCTCAGGCATACCCTTATTTAAACTTATGTCTAAAGAAACTAATTGTGGTTTGATTGCGAGTAAATCGTATCCGAGTGGTTTAGTTCAATTACATTATAAAGTTATCCATGACAACAATAACAAATAATTTGATCCGTTCAAAAATTTATACTCTCATTGACCAGATTATTCCTTTTGATGCAATGGAAGAGAAACATATAACTTTTGCAAAAGATTGGATAAATTCAGGTGTGGATATTTTTCGCATATCGCAACCAAATATACCCAATATCCATTTAGTTTCTTACTTCATAATCCTGGATCCCGATACTTACCATTTTCTTTTGGTAGATCACAAAAAGGCTAAGATGTGGCTACCTCCTGGAGGTCATGTTGAACTTAATGAACATCCAAAAGATACGGTAAAAAGAGAAATCCACGAAGAGCTTGGCATTGAAGCCGACTTTTTATTAGAAGAACCTCTTTTTTTAACTTTAACAACAATTGAAGATGATTTAATACCTCATACTGATGTTTCCTTATGGTATGTTCTTAAAGCTAACAAAAACCAGTTTTTTATCTTTGATAAACAAGAATTTCACACTATTCAATGGTTTATAAAAGAACAAATTCCCTATAAAAAAACAGACCCTCATATGCAACGATTTATTGAAAAACTAAGCCAAAAACTTATACCTTAAACTTTATGGAAAAGACGAACAGAGAATCAATTGTTACAGTTGTTCCTTACGATCCCAATTGGCCTAAATTATTTGCTTTAGAAGCTGAAGAACTGCGAAACATTTTAAAAAATAATTGCGTGACAATTCATCATATTGGTTCAACCGCTATCCCCGATTTAGTGGCAAAACCAGTTATTGATCTCTTGATCATCGTTCATGATCTTGAGCAATTAGCTAAGCAATCGTTTGCTCTTGAAAAAATGGGATATCTAAATAAGGGAGAACACGGCATAGCATTTAGACGTTTTTTCCAAAAAAAATCTCCCCACCCTTTTAATGTGCATGTCTATGAAATTGGTAATCCAGAAATTGATCGCCATTTGCTATTTCGAGACTGGCTTTGTCAACATCGTGAAGATAGGGAAAGATATGCCACTTTAAAACTGCAATTGGCCAAGCAATACCCGAACAATATAGAGAAGTATTGCAATGGAAAAAACAATTTTGTTTTAGAAATTGATGCTAAAGATGGTTTTACAGGTTGGCGCATGGTTCACGCTTTTACAGAAGAGGAATGGTCCACGGTTCGTTATTTACGCAACTACTATTTCTTTAAAACTTTTGAAGATCCCTACACATGGACTTTTAAAGAAATCAATCATGTACATTTTGTGTATTACCAGAAAGCTACTAGAGTCGGTTATTGCCACATCCAATTATGGCCTGAAAATCGAGCGGCTTTACGCATTATTGCAATAGATGAAAACTTTCGTCAAAAAGGAATTGGCTCTTCTTTTTTGCTATTATGTGAGAAATGGCTTAAAAGTCGAGGTACAAAAGAATTGCTCATCCAATCAAATTCGGCAGCCCTTTCCTTTTATAAAAAGAATGGCTATTCTCCAATGCCATTCAATGATCCTGAAGGTAACGAAACGGACCCTCAAGATACTGAACTTGGCAAAAAGTTATTCTAATCAAGCTTAAATTAAACAAAATTAAGACTTTGAAACTTCAAGTTCGGTTGGATTATTTTGGTTCTTTTCCAAAGAGTTTGCGAAGTTCATTTTTAGCTTTTTCTAAGTTATCTTTTTCTTGCTCGGAAAGATTTTTACCCGCTCGATTGATATAAAAAGTTAGCATAGATATGGCGGAACGATAAGGAGAACTTTTTCTTCGTTCACTATTTTCCGCCGATTTTTTCAAGGATTTGGCAATTTGCTCTGGACTTTTTTTAAATACGTTTTCTTCTAAATCTAACGCATCGCTAGTCTCTGTTACTTTCTTAGACCATTTCTTGATCTTTGCCACTTTTACTTTCCTTTGGCTCTTTTAAAATATTGTATTTCTCTTTCGTGACGTTTAGCATCCTCTAAAGAATCAAACGTGCCTAAATTTCTGCGTTTGCCTGTTTTTTCATCCACAGATCTTGAGTAAATTCGATATTGTCCAGACTTTAACTTACGAATCATTTTATCGTTACTTTTTTGGAAGTTTTCGATTGTGTGCTTTTTTTAGTGGTCTGAGCTTTAGTATTTGATACTTTTGATGCAACTCTAGTTTTAGCTGCTTTTTTAGCAGATTCAGAACGACCTTTAGCCCCTTTTGTAGCAACTGCTTTTTTAGCTGCATCTGATCGCTCTTTTGGTGTTCTTTTTTGAGCGGCTTCTTTTGTTTGTTTCGAAAGGGCTTTTGTTGAAGTAGTTGTAGTGGGTTCTTTTTTTAAAGCCTTTGTTCTTGCTGTGGAACGTGTTTTGGATATAGGTTCTGCAGTTTTTCCTTTTTTAGAAGAAGAAGCAGCGCTTTTTCGTGTCTTTTCAGAAACTGTACCTTTTTTAGGTGGCTTTAAATCAACTCCCGCTCTTCTAGCTTTCGATAACCCAATAGCTATAGCTTGTTTAGTCGACTTAGCTCCATGTTTGCCTTCACGCACATGGTCTATTTCTTCTTTAACAAATGCTCCCGCTTGTGTACTTGGAGCCTTTCCTTGCTTTTTGGCTTCTTTTGCTTTTGCAATAGTTTTCTTTTCTGGCATAACTTACCTAAAATTAAAAGTATTTAAAATTCCACTATAAAAGCAGATCTTTTTTTGTAAATACTTTATTTTAATTTATAAGCACTAGTATTTATTGTATGGAAATTAATCTCTATGTATCTGTTTGATATAAATTTTTTAGATAATTTCTCTTACCTTATCGTTGACTACTGTTTTTAAAATTTTTCCCCCATCTGGTTGCCCTCTTAAAAGTCCTTTAGCAAAATGGGTTGCTTGTGTCCAGGTAGTTTTAGGTGGCATAGGTGGTTCATAAGGATCTACTTCGGCTTCTATTATGACGGGACCTGGTGTATTTAAGGCTAATTCCATAATTTCTCCACAAGTTTTAGGATCTTTTATAGCAAATCCCTTCCCTCCACAAGCTTCAGCAAATTTAACGAAATCAATCGGATGTAAATCAACTTCATATTCAGGATTCCCTAAAAAGACGATTTGTTCCCACTTGATTTGCCCTAAAGTATTGTTTTTTATAATGACAATTTTTACAGGCAACTTATATTTAACTGCCGTGACAAAATCTGCCATTAACATAGAAAATCCTCCGTCTCCAACAAAAGCTATACATTGTCTTTTAGGGTAAGCAATTTGCGCAGCTAAAGTATAAGGCAATCCTACAGCCATAGAGGCTAAATTTCCGGATAAAGAACATTTTTGACCTTGTTTATAAGGAATATGCCTTGCCCACCATGTGGCAATTGTTCCTGAATCACATGATATGATGGCATCACTCTTAAGACGCTTGCCAAGCTCGTAGGCTACAACTTGGGGTTTCATAGGAAGATCCATGCAAGTTTCAATAGCAGCCATTTTCTCATTCCACTTAATCATTCCTTCTTGAGCTTTTTCCAAAAAACTTTCATTTTCATTTTTTTGTAAAAGGGGCAAAAGTTTTTCCAAAGTATGTTTGCTATCTCCCACTAAACCTACATCAACTGGGGATCTTAAGCCTATTCGCATACTATCTATATCGATTTGTACGACTTTTGCTTGACCCGGTTTTGGTAAAAATTCCATATAGGGAAAAGATGTTCCAATCATGATTAGCGTATCACAATTTTCCATAGCTTCAGAAGATGGCAAAGTACCAAGCAGTCCAATCCCTCCTGTTGTATAAGGACTATCATCTGGTACAGCAGATTTGCCAAGTAAAGCTTTAACGATAGGTGCCTTTATTTTTTCGCTAAGTTTTAACAGTTCTTCTGTCGCGTGAATAGCTCCTTGCCCAGCTAAAACAACTATATTTTTACCCTCATTTATAAGGGTCGCTGCATTTTCCAAATCTTTAACGGATGGAATTGTAATAGATGATGTCGGAACATTAGATATATGATGATAGGTGTTTCTAAGAGAGGTTTCTTGGCTCTTTAGCTTTTGATCTTGAATATCTAAAGGAATAGTTATATGACTTACCCCTCTTTTTGCTATGGCTGCGCGACAAGCAAGAGCGGTTACGTTTTCAGCATGCGAGGCACTCATAATTCGGGCATTATAAATGGTTACGTCTTGAAAAAGTTTATCCAATTCTACATCTTGCTGTGTAAAAGTATTTATGAGATCGTGGTATTGTAAACCAGTGATGGCAAGAACCGGTTGTCCATCCATTTTAGCATCATATAAACCATTTAAAAGATGAATTCCTCCAGGGCCAGAGGTTGCTATACAAACACCTAATTTTCCTGTATATTTAGCATAGCCACAAGCCATAAAAGCGGCGCTTTCTTCATGTCTTACTTGTATAAAACGAATTTTGTCTTGCTTGATTCGCAAAGCTTCCATAATTCCATTAATTCCATCACCTGGTAAGCCAAACACTACCTCAACACCCCAGCTTATTAATGTATCGACTAGTATTTCAGCCGTTGTATCTGTCATCTTTTAACCCCGCATAAATCTTATATTTAGTCTCTTAGGTTCACAAATAGAGTATTAACAAAACTCAAAGTTATTAATACTCATACTTATATTTAAATTTATTGGAATCATTTTTCTTATCATTTAAACTTGCTAATAACAAAATAATAAACATAATTTCTTAAGAAAAACTTTGGATAATTCAACAAAACATGCAAACCTTTGATATAAATAGTTCAAGAATACAAAAAAGATTAATTGCAAATAATCATTTAGCTTTTGCATTTCTAACTCACATGACGATACTTCCAGGTCATACATTGGTTTGTCCTTTAAGACAAGTTGCAAGCTCCGACGATTTAACACATGAGGAATGGCATTCCATTTTATCGCTTAAAACACAAATCTGTATTGCTTTAAAAAAATCACTTGGTGCTCAAGGTTTTAATTTTGCTTGGAATCAAGCTGAAGTGGCTGGTCAAACTGTACCCCATTTTCATTTACATATCGTACCCAGAAGTTCTGGAGATAATGGCATTATAGAATATGAACCTAGAAAATTTTTGTATCGGACGGGTAGCCGCTCTATTACTCCGATGGAAGAGTTAGAAAACACGGCTCTACTCATTAAAAATAATTTGAATAATTAATTGATAATTTATGAGCTATCCCTCTTTCAACAATAGTAATTCCTTAACAATTGTTTCCTACAATTGTGGAGGCTTAAGTGATCATTACGATTATAAGCGCGCCGCATGTATGGAAATACTTATGGCTAAAAGATTTATGATTGAACCTGAAAATATGGTTCAATTTGAAAAAATTCAACAGTTAGCTTTAAAAATTATTTTTGAAAAGGATACAGAAAAATTAAATCTTGCTAGGAAAGAATGGGATCAAAAAAATTATTCCTCTATATCGAAGCAAATCACACTTGCGCCAAACAAAGCTAACAGCCCAAATGCTATCTGGTATAGGGAAGCTGAGCAAATGATTAGTTCGTTCAAAACACGCCCCGTTACTTTATGTGATCAAGCTTTCTTAAAACTTAAGAATGATTTAAATACTTTAAATACAGATGCGCAAGGTTGTAATCTTAGTAAAAAATTAGTGAATGCTCGAAATTCTATAGCAAAAAAAATTTTTGCTAACATCTTCATGCAAGATATTTTTTGTTTTCAGGAAACACAATATTTAGATTCATCCTTATTTCCTGATAAATATACAGTACATATAAGCGGCGAACATTGCAAAACAGGCATCGCATGGGACAAAAGTCGTTTTACCAAACTCAAAATTATTGATTTGCTAACAGATAGAGGATTTGCTCTCTCCCTTTTAGATACTTTTTCTAAAAAGATCATTCTTGTTACATCTTGTCATTTGAGCGGTTGCAATCCTTTTCAAGTCGAAGATACGAATGGAGTGAAAGATGCCGATAAGGGAGACTTAGAGCTAAGGCAAATTTTAAAAATAGTTAGTCAGCAAACGGCAGATTTGAAAATTATTGGGATGGATGCCAACGTTACCCCTTTACACCCAAGATTAAAAATATTAAAACAACATAATTTTGCTTTAGATTGTAATAATTTTATTGAATCGACTTGTACAAATCCATGTCAAATCTTAAATACAAGGATAGATTGGATTGCTATGCAAAGCAATCTATTGAGCCCAGTTATTGAAAATATTCCGCTTCAAGTTCCTTTAAATAACACTCTTTTAAATTTTAGCGATCACAAACCAATTGCTGCCAAAATTAGTTATTAATTCAAAAGGCATGCCCTAAAGCATGCCTTTATAAAGATTATTGAAATGCCATCCTTCTCGAGTCTGAGTACATTAAAATTTTCTGCTCAAATGGATCTTTACTGTTTTTTTCATAAGAGCGACCAATTGAAACAGTTCCTGGACCAAAAGAAACTCCCCCTGATCCTAAATGGGTATTACAGCGAGCGTTAAAAACTTTTTGATTATCGTGAAATAAGGCCCCAATGGTAGGAAAGCCATCATATGCCACGGCTCTTCTTCCAACCCATCTTTTTGCAATTTGTGATTGTTCTAAAAAAGTTAAATCATCATTTGTTAAAGTTTTTCCTTTAGAAGGATACCCAAGTGCTATACTCATCATTTCAGGAAGAACATCATTAATCATATTGAGTTGAACTAAGTTGCGGTTCAGTGCAAAAGCTTCCTCTTTTTTAGGTTCTTTATCCCCATAAAAAGCTTTTGTACCAGCTACTCCTATAAAAATATGATTATTTTTCAAACGCGCTTGCCAAGCTAATACAATCCCCTCATTATGAACTTCCATCCAATGAGAAAAATCTTTAAATTTTTGCTTTTGCTCTTCATTAACTGGAATATTCAATAATAAAGAAGGTCCCGCAAAAGCGGCATAAGCTGGCTCATCAAAGCCTAAATGATGTAATGTGCCTACAGCTTCACCAGGACAGAATACATAATAAGCTTCCTCAATTTGCTCTTTCCCATTTTTAAATTTGAGACCTTTAATTTTTAAACCATTTGGACTTTTGTCAAATATTACTCCTATCACCTCTTTTCCAAATTCTAAAGAGAAGCAATTGTTAATATTCCCTTCTTCATCACGATACTGACCCATTTTTTTTTCGAGGTAAGCATAAAATTTTGGCAAAAACGTGTTAGTATCAATGCAACCACCCGGTCTCCATAAAGCAACACAATCACCTTTCCAAATTCGTTCCATTTTAAAATCGATAAAAGAATGAGCATTGCAAAAAGTTGTAAGAGACGGGTCAATCGCTATAACTTCACTTGGTGTTAAAATAGCGCAGTGTTTGTAGCCTAATTTTTCGTAATCTGCCTTCATGTTTAAGGCGCGTTTTTTAGCATTAGGGATGCCATATATTAAATCGATTCTATAACCATCTCGTAAAGCTTTTTTGCCCCCCTCTTTCTTTTCATGGCAGGGATGAAAATTTGATTCATTTAAAATTTTCTTTAATTCTTGATCCCCTTCATTATACATTTGCTCCCACAAATCCATACTCATTTTACCAAGTTTTAGCAAATGAAGTGTACGATCTTCGTGCAACGGATCGCTGCCATAAATGGTCACAGATTCTTTAAATTTTCTAGCTGATTCCGAATTATTTACTCCTAAAACGTCATCTACACGTATTCCACCTGGTTGACTAAAAAGAATCGATAATTTTTCTATTAATTCAGAACCTCTAGGAACAACACTTAAGATTTCATCCGTCGTTAAACTTGGCACTATATTAAAAGAAGTGTTTGTAGATGACTTTCCATCTTTGTAAGAACTAAAAGAATCTCCCTTATCAAAAACAGTAATGCTTAGTTTACGACCCTCTTTTTCTGCCTCTTTAAAGGCATAATAAGATTCTAAAGCACCAATTATTCCACCGCCAATGATATTGATTTTTTGGACGGGAACACTATCCTGACCACAGTAAGTTGCTTTGCTAAAGCTTAATAAGCACATTAGCATAAAGAGCAAAATTTTTCTCATTTCGTACCTCATACGTAGCAATTTCATTTCTCGTTCGATTGCAATCTGACTGGTATAGGATCTAAAATCTTTTCATTTGATCCAAATTGTCAAATTTTTTGTCTAAGGTAACAAGGTCATTTTTTTTTCAAAAGATATTTTATCTCAAGTGGACAAGAACTGCCCTCCAAAAGATTTAGCAAGCTTTAAATTTTGTGAGTTCTCTTCTCTTCACAACACTGCTTATACTAGCAAACATATTGGTATTGGGTTGAAAAGTAAATTGGGTTTTTTCTTTAAAATAATACCTAATACTTTGACCATTAACTACTTTTGTTTCCGATAACTTTAATTTTAAGACATATGCTGAGCCTTTTTTTTCGGTTTCAGTTTCGCTAACCGAAACATCTTTGGTATTGGAAAAAATAAATTGTTCAAAAAGTTGTGTTACTTTTTCTTTACCAATTTCATGTGTATTTTCAACGCATTCATAATTATCTAAAGTACAATGATTTAATTTAACATCATCTGCCAAAAGCTTGCTAAATTGCTCTTGGTTAAATGTATCTGTACAACATTTTACATAATTTTGTATGGCATCAAAGGGATCCATATTTTTCTCCTTAAAAATTTAAAGAAATATAAGTAAAAGAATGTTTAAATTAAGTCAAATGACAATATTAATGACTATATGCAAATCACAATAGACCTTGTAAATGCCAATAAAAAAGAAGTTATTCAAAATTTGGCTCGATTTTATGTATATGAAATGTCAAGATTTTGCGGCTTTCTTCCTGGTTGGGAAACACCCTCAGATGGTCTTTATGCCTGTTTTGATTTAAGTCGATATTGGAATGAACCTCATAGATTTCCTTATTTAATCCAAGTAGATGACGAATTAGCAGGTTTTGCCTTAATTCATAAAATCGGGAGTGTGCCTACAATCGATTGGACAATAGGAGAATTTTTTGTCATAGCAAAATACCAAAATAAAGGGGTTGGCAAGTTCGTGGCTCATACCATTTTTGATCAATTTAAAGGTATGTGGGAAGTTTGCCAAATACCCGAAAATAAGCCTGCCATTATCTTCTGGGAAAAGGTTATTAAAGAGTATAGCTCCGATAATTATACCAAAAATAGCATCATCGTCCAAGAGCCTTCCCCTCACCCAATGATTGCTTTACAATTTATGTCCTAATTCGACAATTTTTCATTTACCTAAAAATTAAATTAAAATTTTTATTAATAACTTACATCTTTTTTAAAATTTTTATTTATTAACTTACCTGTACTTCTTTATTCATTTTTATACATTTATATTCATTATTATTCAAAACACAACAAACCTATCCAAAACCATATTTAGACCATTTTTTGTTGACTTTTGCCATTTAATTAATTAACCTTTGACCCATTTATATAACTATAAACAAACAATTTTAATTTATGAAAAAGTTTTTTTTAATTTTATTATTACTAACAACGGTAATGTCATTTTCAGATGAATGTGAGTTTTGTGAAGAACCAACCATTCAATGTTCAGATGAAAGTGAACTTTGCGAAGAAGACGATGACATAGTCAGCTTAAATATTAATGAACCTACTGAACTTTACAGTGATTTTTCTGTTTCAGATACGGAAGGTTTAGTCTCTAAAATGATTCACAACGTAGTTTCACCAATCACTGGGGATCTCGTTTTACACGAAGTTGATATCGCACTTGACGGCCCAGAACCTATTTATCTAGAGCGTTTATATAATAGCTCAAACAATGAAAGAAATTATTATTTAGGTAGGGGTTGGACTTTACTCACTTATACAAGCTACCTTCAAACGCAAAAAGAATTTCACATGCGGCTTTCCAATGGTTCAAAAATTAGCTTTGATCAGGTTAAATACAAAAAAAAACCTTATTTTAACTTAAAAAAACCAAAAGGTTTCACCAACTGTAGTGGAGGAAAAATAAGTGCTCAAACAAATATTAAAAATCTAAAGATTATTCCAGAAAATGGAAGGGTTCTTTTTAAAAGAGGCCTTATTATTGATGGAGCCAATCGAAAATTTTTAATAGAATCAGATAAAAATAATTGTGATAGACCTTATGCCTTAACGGAGGTTTATAACCCCAACCGCACCTTAAGAAAACATGTTTATGGAAAAATCTCAATCTATAATCACAAACAAAATATAGTCTTTTCACAGTTATCTTATATAGAAAATCCTAATACAAAAGCTGCCGAAAAAGCTCGCACACATGGAAAAGGTTACAAATTTCCTACACGCCTATCATATAGCTATGTAGGATCAAATCAAGCAAGAACAGAATACCAATTTGCGAATTACGATAGCATCCATGAAGTTGGCTTCCAAGAACCTTTCCTACAAGAAGTTGTAAGATCGGATAAACCAGGACAATTTTATTTTTATAATGATGTGAACAAAATCTCGAGAATCCACAAAGGATTTAATCGATTCTTAGAGGTAGATTATTACAAAGTAGGACGAAATCTTGTTTCTACCACTTTGATAGATGTGGTAAAAGATGATATTCGCTGTGGCAAAGTAAGCTGTTTAAAAGCTCCTGTTAGCCATGATTTAACTCCTATTCCTATCTATCACATGTTTTATGATACAGGAATCACTTATACATTTGATGCTTATAATCGCAAAACAACATACCATTTTTCTGAGAATGATCAAAGAATCTCTCACGTCGTAAGATATCTTGGTAAAGAGAACCATCAACCCTACATTAGTGAAGAATATCACTGGGGATCGAAATACACACCTGATGAAGGCAATATTTTAGCTAAGTGTTGGAAAGATGAAACTGGCGTCGCTAAAAAAGGGGTCTTTTTCACCTATGATGAAAGAGGCAATGTACTAAGCGAACGTATCTATGGCAACATTAGTGGCCAGTGTGGCGCACCAGTTGGCGTACAAAATGGCTATGCTGTTTCAAACGGCTGTGAAAGTTTTGGCAAAAAATGTGCCTATTCAGGAGATGGCTATAATCTATTGCTAACAGAGCAAGATGACAATGGAAAGTTAGTGAGTTATTACTATCTTCCAAAATCCAATATTGTCTCCGCTAAATTAACCTTTGATCCAAATGGAACAATTGTTCAAAGGGAATACTTTTTTTACGATGACAATTACTTGTTGAAGCGTAAAATCGTCGATGATGGTTGCTTTGAAGATCCACATAATTTAACTCAGTGTACTTATCGCAAGATCACAGATATTTCTCCTTTAATGGTGTATCCTGTTGGTAAGCCTGCCGTACAGATCGATAAATACTATGATTTTAAAGAAAACGTAGAAAAGCAATTAAAAAGAACAGTTAATACCTATAACAATCGAGGTTATTTAACGACTCAAGAAGTTTATGATGCCAATGATGCTCATTGCTACACTCTCTCTTGGGAATATGACAGCCATGGCAATGTTACCAAGGAAGTCAATGCATTAGGGCAAGTGATCATTCGAACCTTTGACATTAATGACAATAAAACTTTTGAACAAGGACCACGTCACGATTTTTATACCGCTTACACCTATGATTTCATGGATCGTTTGGTGCAAACCAAAGAAGTGCATGGCAATGGCTTTGTGTTTACCAATTCTTATCGCTATGATTATATTGGCAATCTCATTTCTTCCGTCGATAGCTTTGGCAATGAAACCACTTATAAGTATGATGATTTAGATCGCTTAAGTGAAAAAGTTTCTCCTCCTATAAACAATGGCTTAAACCAGATTGTTTATCCAAAAGAGTGTTATCACTACGATATGTTTGGCAATCCAGTCGCTATTGTGAATAGCAAAGGATTAACCTCTTACATTTCTTATAACATCCATAATAAGCCAGTAGCTAAAGTAAACTTTGATCAAACTTATGAGCGTTTTGTCTATAACTTAGATGGAACCTTGTTTCAATCCTTTGATCCTAAAGGGATTTACACACAGTATAAAAGAGATTGTTTTGGAAGAGTTTTACTTGAACAAACTTTTGGCCCAGATGGCGGTTTGCTCAATCAAAAAGAGTATAAATATAAGGGAGCTAACCTTATTTTTGAAAAAAGCGATGAAATGGAAGTGCACTACACTTATGATGGCGCGCAACGTTTAATTGCAAAACTTGAAAATGATCGGTTAACCACCTTTGCTTATGACGCCCTTTCTCGCTTGACCCATACCTATAATTGGCTATCTCCTCTTACTGCACAAGTGCAAGTGAAAGTGTATAATCAAGGAGATCAAATAGTTGAAGAAAGAGTGGAAGACTTAAATGGAACCATCTTTGTTCATAAAAAGTACCAATATGATTTTGGTGGCAACCAAAGTGTGATCCAAACAGGCGATTACTTTCAAACGATCCTTTACGATTCTAAAAATGTTCCCATCCAAATTACCGATGGAGAACAAAACACCACGTATACAACATACGAACTAACCCATGTGCCAGAAGTTCCTTTTCGCTACATCACAACAGATCCTAAAGGAAACAAGAAAGTTGAATATAAAGACTTTCTAGGACATACCCGCTCAGTGGAATGTTATGACTTAATGGGAAGCATTACTTCTAAACACGATTACTGTTTTGATCAGCTAGGAAACTTAACCACAACCTTAGATCACTTCATTGTAAATGGCACTACCGTGCAAATCTTGAAAAACACACGGGAATACAATGAAAGAAATGAGTTAATCAAATTAACCGAAGGCGCAGAATCTCCTGAGCAAAGAAGTGTTTATTATAAGTACAATCAGTTAGGGCAACTAGCCACCGTCTTAAAGTCCAATGGGAAAGAAATCCACCATACCTACGACTTTAAGGGGCGTTTACAATCAAAATCAAGTGTTGATGAATTTTGTTATGAGTTTACCTATGATGCCAACGATCGGATTGTAAGCATCCTTGATAAAGTACAAAATAAACTCACCACTAGACTTTATGATCATTTAGGCAGAACAACTCAAGAAACGTTGCAAAATGGACTAACCTTAAGTTACGCCTATGACAACCTTAACCGGATCACCAAAGTCACTTTACCAGATGGCAGTTTTCTTGATAAAACCTATGATGCTTGTTATTTAAGGCAAGTCCAAAGAAACGGGTTATCTCACACCTACGATACCTATAACCAAAGTGGTAGGCTCTTGAGTATGACTCATGCTTTAGATAGCGGAAGCACCACTTTTGCCTATAATCAAAATGCTCAGCCAAAAGAGATGAAACACAATAAGTTTTCCCAAAATTTATCGTTTGACTCTCTTGGCAACATTTTAGAAAAAGCCGGACACGATGAGATTGGCAATTATGCTTGTAATTACACCTACAATAGCCTCTCTCAGCTTACCTCAGAAAAAGGAATGGCAGACAATACCTATGCCTACGATTCCATGCATAACCGAATCGTCCAAAATGGGGAAACCTGTCAGTTCAATCAGTTTTCTCAAATCATCAGCACTCAAGAGTCTACATTTTCTTACGACTTAAATGGCAATCTCACTAAAAAAGTTACCCCTAACAAAGAGATTACTTATGAGTACGATGCTTTAGATAGACTCGTTAAAGCAACCGTTGATGGCACAGTCACAACCTATACCTACGATTACTTCAATCGTCGGATGAGTAAAAACGACCAACTCTTTTTCTACGAAGTAGACAATGAGATTGGTTCTTATCAAAATGGAGCCATACAGGAGCTTCGCGTATTAGGTTGTGGACGGGGCGCTGAAATCGGTGCATCCATCCTCATGGAACTTAAAGGCAAAACGTATCTACCTTTACATGACCTAAATGGCAACATCGTAGCTCTTCTTAACGAAAACGGAGAAGTAGAAGAGTCTTATCGCTACGATGCCTATGGAAATGAGCTAGAAAAAATCGCCGGTATCAATCCTTGGCACTATTCTAGCAAAAGGATCGATCCAGAAACTGGCTTCATCTACTTTGGCGCAAGATACTACGACCCCTCCCTTGGCCGATGGATCACAAAAGATCCATTAGGCTACGCCGATGGACCAAACCTTTATGCCTATGTGCATTCAAGGCCAGTTGGTAGCGTGGATTTATATGGCCTACAAGAATTCGTAGAATTTGTAGGCCCTCCTGCTCCTCCTGAATTTGAGCAAAAATATTTAGGACATGAAAAACGGACTCAAAGCAATCCTTTAACAGAAAAATCAAATAATTCTTCTGAAAGTTCTAAAGTTACTTTCCTGGAAGGCTTTGAAGATAAACTCATGGGGGGTTTGCGAAAATCAGAGATGTGTATGTTCGAAGGGCCAAATGGGGAACTTACAAACAAAACGCTTGTAGTAAGCCCTGGCATTCGAACGAGCTATGAATCTGTAAAAGCTCGCGCTAAACAAATTTCTGAAGAGTCTGGTGGCTATAATGTATATTTTTTAGTAAACCAAACACACGGTTTTATTGCTGATTTGATAGAATGTATTTTGGGGATAAACTTTTGGGGTACGGAACCGTCTAGAATTTTAAACGATTTTCTTCATCAAAGAGCTTTAGACAATCCCGATGATCAACCGATGATTATAGCTCATAGCCAAGGATGTATAAATGCCAGAGTTGCCTTAACTGCTTTGCCAAGAGAGGTTAATAGCAGGATTAGTGTATTAGCAATTGCACCGGCGGCGTATCTTAGCAAAGATATTTGCAAAGATGTTATCCACTATAGAGCCGAACTTCACCACGATTTAGTTCCTCGTTTTTGTTTTATTGACTCTATGACGGCAGACAATGTTGTTACATTAAAATCTCATAAAGATGCATCCTTTTTCGATCATTCCTATGAGAGTCCAACATACAAAGAAGTCATAAATAAACATTTAATTAATTTTACAGATAAAGGTCGATTATAATGAATAATTTTATAATATCTTTTTTAATAATACCTTTAAGTTTCTTTGGCTGGTTTAAAGATTCTAGAAGTTTAGAAGAAAGAAGCTTCGATGAAGTTGCAAAACAGGCTCTTAAATTTGTAGAAAAAAAATATAAATTAAATGCTATGGGTATAGGAGGAGGGATGCCGGATGGACTTATCCATAATTTCAATGCTTCATTTGAAAAAATAGGCAGTTTATCCGTAGAACAAGCAAGAAATCTTATAGTCTCCATAGTAAATGATTATTTACGAATTATTAACTCTTCTGAAAAAATAAAAGATTATCTTTATAAATATCCATTTACTGCTGAAGAGCTTTCCATTGCTATTTTTATTCATGATAAAAGTGGAACTCAGTTTGAAGATCCTTTACTCGGAACAGCTTCCATTTGTGCAGGAGATATTTCTTACGAAACCTTCCTACCTCCCAAAAATAAATATGCTTTCCCTAAAAGAATAAGTTCAAAAACTGAAACATTTACAGAAGCTGTTCAAATTCTTCAAGAGCAGCAAAAATCTAATTAACAATAAAGCTCATCTAACTTCAGGGTTGGATGAGCTTTATTGTTTTGAGTCGCTCTTCATTTGCTAAAGCAAATTACGAGCTCTTACTTTTGTTATTTTATTAACCCACAGTTCCTTTCAGTCTCCGTGAGCTTTATACAGACGCTCTAACGAGCTACAAATATATTAAAGATGAAATATGATTAGCATTTTAAAAATTCTTTTAATTCCGATTTGTTTTTTTGGATGGTTTAAGGATTCTAGAAGTATAGAAGAAAAAAATTTTGACAGAGTTATGAAAGAAGGCATTTCTTACATTGAAAAAAAATATAAACTAGAAACCATGGGTATAGGAGGCGGTATACCTAAGGGACTAGTAGAAAACTTTAACATTTCATTCCAACATAAAGGAATTTTAGATATCGATGAATTGAGAGCCTTAATATTAAACATTGCAAAAGATTTTTTGGCAATAGTGAACTCGGATGAAAAGATTCGTCCATTTCTTGCAAAATACCCCTTTACCGATGAAGGTTTATCCCTAAGGATTTTTGTTCATGATAAAAATGGATATGAGCTAGAGCATCCATTTTTTTCAATAAGTTGTTTATGTGGTAGCGAAATAAGATATGAAACTTTAAAAAAGTTAAGCTCTAGCCCATACCCTAAAACAATTACAAGAAAAACTGAATCTTATAATGAAGCGGTAAAAATTCTTCAAGAACAACAAAATCTTAATTAACAGTAAGCTCATCTAACTTAATTGTTGGATGAGCTTATTTGCTATTGAATCGCTCTTCATTTGCTAAAGCAAATTACGAGCTCTAACTTTAGATACATACTTAACCCACGGTTCCTTTCAGTCACCGTTGGCTATCAACAAACGCTCTAACGAGCTATACACTAAAGATAAAATATGATAAGTATTTTAAAAATTCTTTTAATTCCGATTTGTTTTTTTGGATGGTTTAAGGACAATCGAAGTCCTGCCACTAAATCGTTTGATAATATATTAATGCAATCGGCTAAGATTTTGGAGAAAAAATATAATCTAAGTGCTATGGGCTCTGGTGGGAGTGCCCCCATGGGTGTTATAAGCAATTTTACTTTATCCTTTCAAAAAAATGCCCTTAAATAAAGAAGATTGTCGCAAATTGATAATTGATATAGGAATAGATTTTTTAAATCTAATTAATTCCGATCAAGAGGTTAAACCATACTTATATAAATATCCCTTTGAATCTAAAGATATAAGTATCAATCTTTTCTTTAGAGATAAAAAAAATAATTTTGCGGAATTTCCAAATATTAGTGTGGCTGATTTTAGTTCAGACTATTTATCATATGAGATACAAAAAGTCGATTATGATAAAAAACTTTTACTACTATTTCTAAAGAAAAAGAATCGTTAGAAGACGCTGTAAAAATTGTAAAAGACAGTCAAAATCTTAATTAAAATAAGATTATCTAACTTCATGGTTGGATGAGCTTTATTGTTTTGAGTCGCTCTTCATTTGCTAAAGCAAATTACGAGCTCTAACTTTTGTCATCTTCTTAACCCACGGTTTCTTTCAGTCACCGTGGGCTTTAAACAAACGCTCTTACGAGCTACAAATATATTAAAGATGAAATATGATAAGCATTTTAAAGATTTTTTTGATTCCGATTTGTTTTTTTGGATGGTTTAAGGACAATCGAAGCGAGGCTGAAAAAACTTTTGATCAGGTTCTAAGCCAAGGAATCAATCTTATTCAAAAAAAATATAACCTCGAAATATTAGGATCAGGAGGCGGAATGCCAGATGGTTTTATACACAATTTTAATATTTCTTTTAAACACTATGGAGTATTACCTATTGAAAAAGCTAGGGGCTTATTAGTTAATGTAACAACCGATTTCTTGCAAGTTGTTAATAGCAATCCCAAAATAAGAAATTATCTTTATACTTTTCCTTTTAAGGGCGAAGATATTTCATTAATGATATTAATTAAATCATCTGACGGTGATGATTTAGAAGACCCTTTTTTAGGCTCAATGTGTCAATGTCGTGGAAGCATTAGGTATGAAACCTTAAAATATCTCAAAACTAATCTTTTTCCAAAAACAATTAAACAAACAAGCGAAACCTACGATGAAGCTGTTCAAATTCTCAAAGAGCAGTAATTTAAGCTGCTCTTCATTTGCTAAAGCAAATTGTGAGCTCTGACTTTTGTTATCTTCTTACCCACGGTTCCTTTTAGTCACCATGGGCTTTGAACAAAAGCTCTAACGAGCTTTAAAGACATGATTAACGATCATTTACTATATCAAACCAATTATCTTGTCTATACGGATAAATTACGTAATTATCATTTTTCCATTTAACAAATACTTGATCGCGAATATCGAAAACCTTTTCCTTTTGTATGGTGGTTATGTTTTTGTCATTGTCATAACACTTTATAACGTATTCATAAGCTTCAACAGCATCATTTGCATTACAAGCTACTGGTTTAATGTCAACCACCTCTCCACTACGAATAAAATTTTCCTTAAACGTTTCATTAAACAAATCTTCATCTAATTCTGATTTATGACAAGAAACTAAACAAAAAGACAATAAGGCCATTATAAGAATTTTTTTCATAAAACCATCTTTTAAAAGTGAATCTTGAAAGATGGTATATTTAAGATCTTTTTATTCAAACCAAAAAATCGCTTTAATTACCCCTTGAAATTACATTATTTATATATCTGTAATTGATTTTTTAAATTCTTAATAAAATCATCCGTTGAGAAACTACAATGAAGACGAATCCAGGAAAAGCAAAAATCAATTAATTCATCTTTAACTTCAGCTCCTCGCCTTAATAGTAAGTTCACCACTTCTTTCAAAAGATCTAACTTAGTAATATTTACAAGGTTACTCTCTATTTTTTTCTTACTCGATCCACTTTTATAATCGTAAAGAACCCTGATGATTTTTTGGATTTCGTCTAATTTATTTAAATAAGTTATTTCTTGAAATTCTTTCACAAGGATTTTTTTTACTGCCATCTCTAAGGAAGTCTCGCCGACATCATTGGCAACATTTAAATCAGTGCCTTTGTAAATTAACGATTCAGCTGCAGTATAAAATCCCACTTTAATAGCTGTATGTAAAGCCGTATTGCCCAAATTATCTTGCTTATTTAAATCGGTAACTTGACTTACTAAATCAACAAACTTTCGATCCTTTTTCTTTTTAATTGAATTCATTAATTCACAAAACAATTGATCCTTATGTTCATCTAAAGTTTGGATTAAGGTTGTGTCTACAACAGGCAATGAATGTGAAATGGAACTCATAAAATATCAACGATAGGTATACTTTTCTCCTCTGGCTCAATAAACCTCACGTTTTCTTTAGCGGCCAGTTCTTTACCCAATTTTATTGATTTTTCTAAATTGCCAAAACCATCCGATGTTGAGATACCATTAACGAATTTTGTTATCCCATGCGCTCCATTTATAGCATAAAATGGTTCATTGTACTTAATGAAAGCTCTCTTCTTTTTTTCAGCCCATTCTTGAGCGCAATTTTTTGCCTCACATTTTTCACTAAAATTTTTAATTACTTTAGTAATTGTATGATTAATAACGCGAGGCCCACCATTTGTTTTTTTAATTTCAGGAAAACTTAACTTTATGGCGTCCCAGCCTCCATGAATGTTTTCTTCTATGGTATAAACCACAGTTTGTTTGAAATTAAGTACACTTAAATTGAACATTTTTCCTCCTTACAAATTTGTTTTTTTTATTTAAACTACAGCTTCCGCCCGATTATTTGTGATTTTTAAAAAATTGTCTAAGATTTTACACATCATTTCATTCATTCTTGCAAAGTTACTTCCTAATAATTCCGTTTGATTTTGGATGAAAACTCCAGGACTTAAATCGGAAGCGCAGTATTTAATCATACCTTCGATATCGATTTTTCTAGGCTCTGGATGGCATTGAAAACCATAAACAGTTGGAAGATAGCGAATAATTTGCCTTGGACACCCTTCACTCGTAGCTAAAATATGAGCTTCTTTGGTTAATCCAGGCATATCGTTATGCCAATGAACTACAGAAAACTTATTGGGCAAGTGATTTAATAAAGGGTCTTCTTTTCCTTTTTCTGTTAAATCGATTGGAAAAAAACCAACTTCTTTAAAAGGGCTCTTTTCTGTTTTTGCCCCTAAAGCTTCCCCTATTAATTGCGCCCCCAAGCAAAAACCTAAGATAGGGACTTTCTTTTGAATACATCCTTTTATAAAATCAATTTCTTCTTGCAAATAGGGCGCCTCTTGCTTTTGTAAAGGGCTTTGAGGTCCTCCCATGATTATAACGAGATCTTTTTCCTCTACTACAGGTAATTTATCTCCTAAAAAAGGCTTGTAATGTTGTTGATTAATTTTTTTTGCTTTAGCCCATTCTTCAATAATTCCAGGCCCTTCAAATTCAGCATGAATGATGTAATGAATTTTCATTTAATTCCTCTAAATCTTTTAAAAAACTGTCAATTTTTGCAATGTTGTTACGATTAAATTTCCGTATGAGGCAAAATACTTTTGTTAAACTATACAACAAAGGTAGTTATATGACTATTGGAGCATTATCTCATCCACAACCAACAACTCATATAGAAGGATCTTCTACTGAACAAAAACTAAATGTCACAAATTCAAATCCCTTATGGCAAACCCTAAAAAAAATAGGTGGAACTGTTCAAAAAGTTTTATTTGCCACTACTTTAGGGTTAGTAATCTCTAAAAACGCTCCTTTAGAGGCGAATCCAAAGACTGTTGAATCAGAATATTACATAAATGCCCTTATAGATGAAGCTAGAGGCCTTTATCAAAATGCACTTAAAATGGCAAAAAGTAGCCCACAACATAACGAGATAGATTTCATAAATCGATTAGAAAATGAAGTTTTAACATTAGGCTCTTCTAGAATCATTTGTAATAAAGATTTTAAACCAAGAACTAAACTGATCCAATTATTGCAGATCCTCGAATGTGATATTTCCTCTCAACTAGCAACGATCGAAAAAATTAATGAATGGGCACAAGCTAATCTTTTAAGACAAGGGGAAAGATGGCAAGCTCAATCTAATAAGTTTGAAAAGTATAAAGAAGAAATTCTCCCATTTTTACACGAATTTGTTTTGATCGACGAAGTTAACCCAAGCTTTAAACATTATGAAGAGGCCATTATACATGGCGCAAGCCTTTCAACGATGCGCCTTCGTCTTCAATTTCTAATTGAACAATGGGAAAAAGGTGTGCGTTTTGATAGCTTAAGCTTTTTAACGGGAGCTAGACCCCTTGACCCTGCGATTGAAAATGAAATTTCCTTTAGGAATGCATACAACTCTGCTTTTAAAATTCGTTCAGACTGGCAATTAACAAACTTACCCACTACCGAAGCGGAAGCTGCTCAAATGATTTGGGATCAAGCTGAAATGGCAGAAGAGATGAGAATGATAAAAGTTACCTTTGTTAATGCGCCTATGAAAATGGATGAAAAAACTGGAAAACAAATAAGACCCAACACGGATGATACAGTTTATTTATGGAAAAAAAACCTTGATAAATTGCCAAGTAAGGTTTTAGCTATAAGCAATCAGCCCTATGTAAATCGTCAAGACCTTGTGGTGAGATCTATAATACCTAATTTACCTTTTGAAACGGTTGGTCCAAAAGCTAACGATCAAGAGATAATTGCTTTATTTTTAGATGAATTGGCTAGAATTATCTATCAAACTAAAAAAGCCTATGAAACATTCTTAAAAAAATCTTGAAGAAGCTTTACGATTAATGTTAAGAAGGTTTTAAAAATTAAAACCTTCTTTTCGATTAAATAGGCCTTAATTTCAATTAGTAAATCTTTATGATTAAAAATTACCTTCTCATTTTTTGTTTAGTTTGTAGCTCTTTATTGGCAGATAAGCCTCATTTAATCTTGTATTTCGACGTAAATAAAACGTTGATAGCAACCGATAAAGCTAGTGGCAAAAGTTTAGAAAATGTTCTAAACGAATTGCTAGCCTCCCATTTTCAATACGACTGGACGGGTAAAATCGGCAAAGCAATCACTTATGAAGACTACATTCTTCATATTGCTTTGCCAGGACAAGCTAATGATATGACTTTAAAAAAAGAACGGATAAAAAAATTAGATACTTTTTTACAATTTTTAAAAGAGACGAATCACCCCTTGTATTGCGAAGCGAATGCAATGTATAAAACTCTTTTTTGTAAACTATATGAATCAAAAAGCCCTGTATTTCCATCCTTTTATAAACTTTTAGGAATGCTAGATGGTGAGGGTTATTGCTATACTTTAATCCTTAGAAGTTATGGTGAAGAGGTTTATGATATAGCTAAAGAAATCAATAAGCACTATCGACCCCTTTTTAAAGGTGAAGGCCATTTTAAAAAGGGTCATTTATTTATTCAAAATAAGGAATTAAATCATCCTCAAGAGATCTATCAATTCTTCAAACACTCCCCTTCTTTAGCTATACGTGACGATTGGAATTATTGGTCTTTCGGAAAACTTGCCACGCTTTATGCAAAACCATTTTTAGTAGATTCTTCAGATAAATCAACCCTTTCCCTATTTTTTGATGACAATATAAATCAAAATGAGGAACAAAATATAATTAGTCCGATAGATGTTCAAACTGGCAAAAAGCTTTCTATTCAAAGTTTAATTAATAAGTATCAAGCTGTCCCTGTTAACACCATGGAAGCTATTTTGAATGACAATTATTATATCCAATTAGTCAATAAGGCAATAGAAACGCACGCAAAAACCTTTTGCTTACAATAAAAATTAAGCACCTAATGTCTGATTAAATTAAAAATTGCCATACATACAGCCAAACAATTAAAATAAGAAATGATCCCATAGTGATCGGAAAACCGAGTTTAAGATATTTTTTCCAATCAATTGTAATTCCCATATTCGATGCTTGAGTAACAACGATTATATTGGCAATACTACCTACAATAAATAAATTGCCTGCAAAAGTACTAGCTATTGCTAATAATGAACCTTGAAAATCAGTTTCGATGAATGGAAGCATTAACATCACAGCAGGCACGTTTGATATTAAATTTGAAGTTATTACAACGACTGCAATTAACCAAAAAGGATTATTTAAGTCTATAAAGCTTAAAGGTAAATAATTTGAAATGGATGACAAGCTATTCATTTGTAAAAAGCTTTTATTTACAATAAATAATCCAATAAAAAGGACTAACAATTGCCAATCTATAAAATTTAGAATCGTTTTGGACGCCATTTTACGACTCAGCAAAAGTATGCCGGCTGCTGCTAAAGATATCTTATCTCTTGGCAAATTGGTAAAAATAAAAAAGAACAATACAATACAAATGACCACTATCCCTTTCTTACTCTGCCAATTGTCGTAAGTTATTTCCTTTAAAGATTTAATATCATGTGATGCATACCAGTTTTTTTGATACAGGAAGACTATTATAGCCCACGTGGCTAAAAGACTTAAAAAACAAGGAACAAAAGAAAATTGTAAATAACCGGTAAAAGAAATCTCTTTGACTTGTCCAATTAACAAGTTTTGTGGGTTACCGATTAAAGTTAAAGCAGACCCAATATTAGAAGAAAAAACTAATCCTAACAAAAATGGAATTGGATTTAAGTTTTTTTTGCTACAAATATTAATAATTAAGGGTGTTAAGGCAAGACATACGATATCATTTATCAAGATTGCAGAAAGAAGAGCTGATGCAACAATGATATTAAATAACAACTTACGTGGCGTAAAATTTCTTTTATCCCATTCTTGCACAACTTTTGTGTAAAAGCCACTATAGTAAAATTGTGCTGAAATAATCATAAAACTAAATAAAATGGCAAGAGAGGGAGCATCAATGTATTGAGTTGCCTCTCCGATTGTTATATTTTGTAATTCTATAAATGCGATAGCTCCTAAAAGAGCAATTCCGGTGCGATCAATGGCAAGCCCTGGCCAAGACCCTAAAACCATTCCTAAGTAGACTAGAATAAAAATAGCCAAGGATCCGATTTGCATCCTATTTTGCCTCTACTTTTGTTTCCGGCATTAACAGTCCATAAAAGGCTATTCCAATTAGCCCAATAAAAGCTAAAGTGAAAAAACCTGTATTAAATCCATAATGGCTTACTATTATGCCAGAAAAAATGTTGCTAAACGATGCGCCAATCCCTTGAAATAAAGCCATTAATCCAACTGAAAAATTAAATCTGCCCGTTCCCTTGGCAATATCTGAAATGGTAACTATCCCGATAACTCCAAATATCCCTGCCCCGATTCCATCTAACAACTGAATACAAAGTAAAAGAATTGGATTTTCTGTTAATGTATACAGAATTGCTCTTAAAGGCAAAATCATTAAACCTAGCAAAAATAAAGGTTTTCTTCCCGTTTTATTCATCCAAAAGCCCATACTATAAGCGATAACGATCATGACAAGTTGCGCTAAAATAATACACGCTCCCATAAAAATTGAACTGATCGAAGCGTTTTTTGACGACAATAGTTGACCAATTAAAGGTAATTGCGCAGCGTTAGAAAAATGAAACAGAAAAACGGAACAACAAAAAAGCAGCAAAGGACTTGTTTTTAAATACTGTGCAATTGAAATAGCTTTTTCATTGCCATTGTTTCCATTGTTTAATTCTCTTGCAATATCGTGATGAATTTCAGCTGGATTGATATAGGTCATAAAATAAGAACTGAGGGTTGCAAAAATGACTACTAAATAAACGATCCATGGCAAACCAAAAAGATAACTTAAAACACCAACAATTGCGGCTGTTACAACATTCCCTGCATGACTCCACGTTTCATTTAAACTAATCCTTTTTGGAAACTTTTCTCTACCGACAAGTCCAAGTGTGATAGAAGCTATACTTGGTGGAATAATAGCGGCTGATATCCCTATTAAGGCTTGGGCAAAAACAATGGTATAAAATGTTGGAAAACTTATGATTAAAGAACAAGCAAGCGCGATACATAAACAAGCTAAAAACAAAATAAATCGCTTTGCTTTTACACTATCAACCAGTAAGCCACTTGGAATTTGACAAATGGAGGCTGTTAAATCGGTAGTACCAAGCGCTATACCTACTAAGTCTGTACTCCAATTGAGATAGGATCTTAAATAAATAGATAGGAAAGGACCAATCCCAGGTCTTACATCGGATAAAAAAAATATCATCCAATTTAAGCCAAAAAGGGACGAAGTTGATGGATTTAATTTTTTCATGTTAATTTACAACTATTTTAAATCTACGCAATTTCATGCGTATCATAAATTAACATGCTTGTCTATGAGGAAAAGATGGTTATAAAATATCTAAAATATTTTTTAAATACCTACGCTAATTTCATTTGTGACTTCAGGTTCAACCCAACGTCCATGTTTCTTAATTAATTCCACTAAACGATCGTCTGCTTGTTCAAAAGTAATGTCTTTTTCTACACATTCTTTGCCAACATATAAATCAATCATGCCGGGTTTTGAACCTACATAGCCAAAGTCAGCATCTGCCATTTCGCCAGGTCCATTGACAATACATCCCATAATCGCAATTTTAACACCTGGTAAGTGGGATGTTCTTAAACGAATTCTTTTAGATACTTCTTGTAAATCAAAAAGAGTTCTTCCGCAGCTTGGGCAAGAAATGAAATCGGTTTTAGAAGTTCTCATGCGTGCGGCTTGCAAAATGCTAAAACTTAAATTGCGAATAAAATTTATGTCTTCTTGAGCTTGAATCCAAATGCCATCCCCTAATCCATCACAAAGTAAAGCGCCACATTCAGCGGCAGCTTGAATGATTAAATCTTCTTTTGGTACCAAATATGTAAAACTTAAAATAACTGGTGTCGTAATTCCTTTCTTATGCAACCAATTAAAAAATGATCGACTATAATGCAATCTATCTTGGGTTGGAGCTAAAAAAATTACATCCGGTTTAACTGTCTCAAGTATCTTCCACTCATTTTCGGTTTCGTCTTGAATCATAAGGTAAGTTGATTCTTGAGGTAAGGGATTAATAGAAAAACGATTATTTTGTTCCCACTGCGAATAATATTCACGAGCTTCTTGTAATGTATGGATGGGAACCCCTTTGAATTCACACTGACTAAAAGTTGTAATGCCAACTTCTAGCAAGTTTTTTAGTATAGTGCCCATATTTGAATTAGAAAACTCTTTTACAACTATACAATCAGTACTTGAAATTTTGAGTTTTGGTTTTCCCAATTGCACATCACATCCCAAATTTTTGTAAAAATTTGGCTCTTGCATATCTTTTGCGGTAACACCAAGAATGACGCTTCCATCTCTATGTAAAGAAATGTTTTTTGGCAAAGTCAAAGATCTTCTTTCAATTGTTTCTATATTTCGAAAATCGGTAAAGGGCGCGACTCCTTTACTTTCTTCATAGTGCTTTGCAAAATGAATTAAACGTTGGCATGGATCAATTTCTCTATAGGCATCTTCTGTTAGAGATACTCGAATAGTATCTCCAATGCCATCAAGAAGCAACGAGCCAATTCCCATAGCTGACTTAATGCGTCCGTCTTCCCCTTCTCCAGCTTCCGTTACTCCTAAGTGCAAAGGATAATCCCAGCCTAATTTCATCATTTCTGCCACCAAAAGGCGATAAGCTAATATCATCACTTGAGGGTTAGAAGATTTCATAGAAAAAATAATGTCATGAAAGTTATTTTTGCGACATACTCTTGCAAATTCTAACGCAGATTCCACCATTCCTTGTGGGGTATCCCCATAGCGATTTAGAATGCGATCGGATAATGATCCATGGTTTGTACCAATGCGCATGGCTCGCTTTAAGAGCTTACATTTTTGAACAAGGGGTGTAAATTTTTCTTCAATACGCTCAATTTCTTTGGCGTAAGTAATGTCATCATACTCTAAGACTTTAAAAGTGGCTCGTCTATCAACATAGTTGCCGGGATTAACGCGAACCTTATCGACAAAATCAACTACGCGCATGGCAGCCGGTGGAAAAAAATGAATATCGGCAACTATTGGGATTGTATAACCTTTTTGAATTAAGCTATTTTTTATCCCTTCACATGCATCCGCTTCTTTCATTCCCTGTACAGTGACTCTCGCTATCTCACAACCAGTATCCGCAAGTTGCATAATCTGTTGAACAGTAGCTTCGATATCGCGAGTGCTTGAGGTAGTCATGGATTGAATCCGAACGGGATTATCCCCTCCAACGCCTACATTTCCCACCATTACTTGGCGAGTTTTCCAACGCTTTGTTTTATAGACCGATTCACAATATTTTATCATGCTGCTACCATTTTTTTTAAAAATAGTAGCAGTCCTAAAAAAAAAACTCTATCTAAAACATTGAAAACTATATCCAATGCCAAGCCCAATAGACCAACCACTAAGATTTGCTTGTCGCCTTTGAATGGTACCTAAATATTTGTTAAAAAAAGAAATTTTTGTATAAGAATAGTTTGAAAACAAATCCAGATACCAATTGTTATTAATTGTGTAAAGCAACCCAACTTTAACAATTCCACCAACGTTGCCTTTAGATTGTCGATGAGTAAACGTTTGATTCGTTGAAGATAGATTAAATCTGTCTTTCAATCTAGCATAAGTCCCCAAAAGACCCGCGCCCACAAAACAATTGAAACAAGAAATAGGGAAAAAATACTTTAAACCTAAACCAACCGGAATAAAGGTTAATTTAGTGGCATCTTGAAGTCCAATCGATCGCCCTTTCTTGGAATAACCATCGACACTTGCCCACGTATAAAGGTTATTATAAGTTTGGCAAGAAATTTCCCCTCCGTAAATCCCATTTTCAGAGTATATCCTTCGAAAGGTGTGACTTGTTGGGTAATAATAAGCCGCTTTTCCTTCTATTAAAAACGGATTTAAACAATCATAACTTTCCAATTGGTTAGAGAAAAAAAAGAGCAATGTTAAAACGGATAGTTGGAAAAGCTTTTTTGTGATCATATGTGCCTAAATTATAGAGTTGATTCTTAAAAAAATAATATGGTTTTTTATCTAAAAAAGATCAAAATAAAAATTGAAAGCAATCACATATTTTCAAGTTTAATTTTTTAAAAACTACGACTATTATTTAAGTTCTTAAAGCTTAAAAAATTGTGGAGTTTTATTCATAAAGCTATTAGAGTTTTTATTTTAAAACGCCAGGGGTGCTAAGATTTATTCTTAGCTGAGAGTCACCCTTTAGACCTGATCTGGATAATGCCAGCGTGGGGAGAGTGGATATATTTCTTTTATCATTTCAACCTCTACTATGGCTTAAAAACTATTATGCTTATATTTTATGTTCAATAGCCATTTAAATAAAAAACAACTTCTTAGTGCTTGCTTTGGAAATTTCTTTGAACACTACGACACGGCTCTTTTTAGCTTTCTTTCTATTTTTTTAGCCCCAGTAATCTTTCCAAACCATGATCAAATGACAGCGTTACTGTTAACCTATGCCATGATCCCTCTTGGTATGATTGCAAGGCCAATTGGCGCTTTAGTATTTGGTTATATTGGAGATAATTATGGCAGAAGCAAAGCTTTGTTTTTAACCCTTGGTGGAATGTCTATAGTATCTGCTTGTATGGCTATTAGCCCAACTTTTCATCAAGCTGGTTTTGTCTCCCCTCTATTTTTTTGCATTGGTCGCATTTTACAAAATTTTTTAGCGTCCGGAGAATCTATGGGAGGTGCCATTTATTTATTAGAAAACACTTCAAATGAAAAAAAAGATATTTTAAGTAGCATTTACAATGCAACGACGATTGGTGGAATACTATTTGCCTCAGGAGGAGTTTCGTTACTGGCTTATCTACAAATGATCGATACTGGTTGGCGATTTTTATATGCCATAGGCAGCTTAACTGGTTTATTTGGCTATCTATTGCGTAAAAAAATGAAAGACGACATCTATGAACCTAAAAAAAGGAATAATAAATATTCAATTTCAAATTTATGGCAGACATTTAAAGATCACAAAACTCCTTTTTTGTTGATTGCTATAACTTCCGGATTCTCTTATGCCACTTATTCCATATCATTGATATTTTTAAATGGCTTTATCCCTTTAGTAACAAATCTTACAAAAACCCAAATGACAACCATTAACACATTTCTTTTAATCCTTGACTTTTGCGCTCTTCCCCTTTTTGGATGGCTTTCTTTTAAATATTCAAGAGAAAAAGTTATGCTTACAGCTTCTATTACAACAGTAGTTGCTGCAATTCCGTTATTTTTGCTCCTCCCACATATTTCAATCATTGGTGTCGTATTGGTTCGAATAGTTTTTGTTCTTTTAGGTGTAGCTTTTTTTGCTCCTTATCACGCTTGGGCGCAAAGTATAGTTCCTTCCCATGCTCGTTATTTGGTGATATCATTAGCTTATTCTTTGGGATCACAACTCTTAGGTGGCCCAACGGCAGCTTTATCTTTATGGATTTATCAAACAACTGATACAATTTTATGCACTAGTTTTTATTGGCTTATACTGGCTTTAATTAGCTCCTTAGCCATTTTGGCAACTGTTAAAATACAAAAAACTCTTCAAGAGACAAGGTATGAATTCGATTAACGATTATTTTAATAAATATACTTTTTTACCACCTATTGCCTATGGAGCTTTAAGAGGCATTTGTGTAAATACACTTCTTCATCCATTAGAAACGATACGTACAAGGCAATTTTTAAGTAAAAAAAGTTTAAATATTTATAAAGCTAGTGCTGAAATTTTTTTAGAAAATGGCCTAAAAGGTTTTTATAAAGGCTATACCCCTAGTTTAAAACGGTTACTTTGGAAACAAATTTGGGTATGGCCCATCATCACAAACTTGCCAATCTATTTAAGTCAAAAAACTAAACTCAATCCTTATCGATCTCTTCTTATCACAGGGCTTTGTCTAGCTTCTCTTGACTCTTTACTAAAAGGCTACGAAGAAGCGAGAATTCAAGCTATTAGTAAGTCGCCAACTATGACTATTGAAAAAAAATTTAGTTATGGACTTGGTACTCATTGGAGCAAGTTATCAATAAATTGGTGCTCTTTTTTAATGTCTCAAAAATATTTTAAAGAGAAACAATTGCAAGCAAATGTTGACAATACGCTTTCTATGCCACAACTTCTTCTAATTGGTTTAAAAGTGGGAGCTTTTACAAGTTTTATATCGGCTCCTTTCGAAGTAGCAAATGCTTGGAAACTCGGTTTAAGAAAACAACTCCCTTTAAGTTTGTCTTATGCCTGCTTAAAGCAGCTATGTAATGGCTTACCTCTTTCTACTACAAAACTTGTCATTCATAATATTGCCTCGGTGATCTTATTAGATTTTTTAAACAAAAAATAATTAGCTTTTCGTTGCGATATTTAGTAGCTGCAAATTTTGAGTAAACATTTGATCTCTTGCTAAGTCATCTGTTGCAAGTTCATTGGCAAAAGCTGCTTGCTCTTTTAAAGTGGCAGAAAAAGTAGTTTTAAACAATTGAGTACGAACAACTTTAGAATCTATTTCCGCATGAGAGGCTGTTAGAAGTAGTTTGTAACCATTGTTGTAAAGAAGAGTTTCTGTTTGTTGACTTAAATCAAAAACTCCTTTGTCTAAAATTGTTAAACTAGTCTCATTAACATAAGTAGAAATAATAGAAGTTTTACAATCGCTTCTTTCGTTTAAAAATGCAGGACTTAAAATCTGAGCTACTTTCAAATTATTATTTTTATATCTAATAGGGGTAATTTTAAAATCATCAATCGTGATTGTTTTATGGAGAGGATAAATGGGAGCTACACAATCATCTGGATAAAGGGAACAAAGTTCATATTCATTTTTCCTGAAGATATTTAGAGAATTATTATCTAGATCCCTCATATGCAAATATCTACTAGCAAGAATCGCTCCCGCACATGATCCAAAATAGGATATATGATTCTCTTTAATGAAATTAATTACATTACTGTTATTTATGGCTTCAGCACATGTAGAAAGAGCATTTCCACCAGGTATAACTACAGCTTTAATCGATTTAGGATCGGTCAAGCAATCTTTAAAAGAAGCCACAGTTGTTATTTTATGACATCTATCATCTATAACCTGTTCTATTTTACTTTTTAAAGCTTCCACACAAAAAGGACCACTACCAAAACCATTATACAATAATATTTGTGACGACATAATAAAACTAATTTATATTTTTTATTAAATTATAGGCTAAAATCATAAAAATTTCTAATTAAATTATTTTAATGTTGTCACTAATTAATATTAAAAAAATAAATTAATTAGACTGATTTTTTAAAAATAGATACTTTACAATTTTCAATTTTCAAGGTTGATTTCAAGAGATCTTAGAAGGACTAACGCTTCAGGCATAGAAAAAGTGGCCCCTTTAATCTGATTGGTAAGAGGATCAATTACATAATTAAAAGCCTTACTAAAATTGGCTTTTTGTAAATTGCAATGATGAAAAATTGTACCTTTTAAATCACAATAGCAAAATTGGGTTTCTTGCATCTGATTTTCTGAAAAAACGCACTCGGTAAAGATACTTTTATTAAAAATTCCTTTTTTTAAAGGGAGATTGGCAAAATTACAATACTGTAATAAACAGCTTTCAAGCTTAATGGAAAAAAGGAATGGATCACATTGAAAAAAATTGGCACCCGTAATTTTGCTTTCTTGAAAAACACACTCTTGCAATCGACAATCATCTAATTGTGGAAGATTTACTACGCAATTGTCAAATTGGCATTCTATAAAGCGAGCTTTCTTGAAAGAAGTTTGCGAAAAATCACAATGGTGAAATTTACAGTTTGTATAATGATGATTATCTAATTTGCTATTAGTATAATTTTCCTTTTTGTAGGATTGATTTTCGTTGAACATAATAATACCATTTGAGGATGAATGACGAAACAAAACGCTATTATAAAAAAACCTGACTTAACATTCATAGGAATAACTTGCCGCACATCCAACGCTCCCGATAAAGCTCCTTTAGATATTGCGGCTCTTTGGAACAAATTTAATGCCGATAACATTTATGAGGTCATTCCCGATAAGGCATCCTATCAAATCTATGTACTTTACTGCGAATATGAAAAAGATCACACAAAACCCTATACGGTTCTAATTGGGTGTTTGGTTGACAAAGAAAATAGTTCCATTGATGGATTAACCACAATAACACTTCCAGCTTCATGCTATGAGGTTTTCGAAGCTGAGGGTGAATTTCCTCATAGTCTCATTAACACTTGGAACAAAATTTGGCACGCACCAATCAAGCGCACCTATACAGGAGATTTTGAGGAGTATGACCCACAATTTTTTCTTAAAAGCAACCACAAAGTTCCGATCTATATAGCAATTGACGATGATAGAAACTAACCGTTTATTATTACGCCCTTGGAAAACGAGTGATTTAATTCCTTTTGCTCGAATGAATCGAGATACAAACGTAATGGAGTATTTTCCTTCTCTTTTAAGTGAGGAGGAAAGCAATGCTTTTGCTTACCAAATCATGCAGCATTTTGATCTGCATGGCTATGGTTTTTGGGCCGTTTCAGAAAAAACGGGCTGCCCTTTTATTGGTTTCATTGGCCTTCGCTTAGATACTTTTGAAGCACCTTTTACTCCAGCTGTTGAGATTGGTTGGCGTCTCGCTAGTGCCTATTGGAATAAAGGTTACGGCACAGAAGGCGCTTTAGCAGCCTTGCAATATGGTTTTAAACAACTAAATTTAAAAGAAATTATAGCATTTACCCCAACCATTAATTCTCGTTCTAGAAAGTTGATGGAAAAAATTGGGTTGGTTCACAACCCAAAAGATGATTTTATAAATCCAAAACTGCCTGAAGGGCATGTTTTAAGCCAAAATGTATTATACCGCATTAAAAATCCAAACGACTAATGGACCGATTTAAAAACTTAATTCTAAAGACATATAAAATTCAAGGCTCTACTTGGTTACAAAATTTAGAAGAGATTGTAAATTTTTATGCCAATAGATGGCATTTAGAAAATCTTCAAGTATTTGCAGACCTTTCTTATAATTATGTTCTGTATGGAAATCAAAACGGACTACCAATTGTTTTAAAATTAAGTCCTGATCCTAAAGAATTAATAAAGGAAAGAATAGCTTTAAATACTTTTTCAGGCTTTGGAGCCATTGGCTTACTAGATTACAGCTCTGATGCTTTATTACTAAAGCAAGCTATTCCAGCAACTAAATTAAAAGAGCTATCTAATTATAAAAATAAATCCTCTCTTGAAATAGCTTGTGAATTAATGCAGCAATTACATAAAGCACCTCTACTATCTGATAAGCTTCCCCACATCAGAGAATGGCTTGCCATTCTGAATAATGATTGGCCTCTTGATAGCAAGCTATTAAAAGAGGCACGTCTTTGGCGAGATGAACTTATAAAATTAGAAACGCAAGAAGTTGTATTACACGGAGATTTACATCGCGGTAACATTTTACTTCATCAAAATCGATGGGTTGCCATCGACCCTAAAGGCGTCATCGGTTTTCCAATCAATGAGATCTGGACTTTTATAGAAGAATTTCAAGAGCTAGATTTCGTAGCCAATTATTTTGGTTTTGCTAAAGAAAATGTATATAAATGGTATTTTATTCATCTTGTGTTAGCCTCAATTTGGAATATAGAAGACAGTTTGGATCCCAATCCTTTTTTTAGCTTAGCTCAAAAAATGTATAGTAAAATTACACTCTGATTTATAGTTTCTAGCTAACATCTAAAGTATAAGTATGAAAGTTATTGTCGGTACCACTAACGCTGTAAAATTAGAAGCTGTCAAAGAAGTTTTAAAAGATTATGAACTCTTTAAAGATTCACTCGTAACTGGCCTAAATGTTTCTTCAGATGTGTCTAATCAACCTTTGAGCCTTGAAGAAATCATTTTAGGCGCAAAGAACCGGGCTAAAAATGGATATTCACTTGAAAAATGTAATTATAGCATTGGATTAGAAAGTGGACTTTTTAGAGCACCTGGCACAAATTCTGGCTATTTAGAAGCCTGTATTTGCGCAATTTATGATGGCTTAAATTTTGCTATTGGACTATCTCCTGGATTTGAAATTCCCTCATTTATTCTAAAGTATATATTAGAAAATCAAATGGATTTAGGCCAAGCATGCTATTATTCTGGATTTACAACGAATCAAAATTTAGGCTCGGCTGAAGGAATGATTGGTCTATTAACAAACATGCGCATCACTCGCAAAATTTATACTAAGCAATCATTAATAACAGCTTTAATGCAAATAGAAAAGGCTACTATTTATCAAGCATAGCTTGTCGAATTAACGAGACATTCTTTTGCATTTCGTCATCGCTTATAGGAGGATTGATATTGGCCCAAAAGGCTCGCCAAATAAAGGTTAAAGTGGAAGAATCCCCTTCCATCCTTGGGACATAGTGGATGTGAACATGGGGAACTGTTTGCCCAACTTCCGTTCCATTTTTTTGCAGTAAAAGATAAGCCTTTGTTCCAAACGTTTTAGCAATTGCTTTATCAACTTTTTTAACAAGTTTGGTCATCTGCAACATCTCTTCATCGCTTAAATCTTCAAATCTTTCGGTTTGTTTTTTAGGGATAATTAGACAATGGCCTGGATAGGTGGGCTTATGCGTATACAATACTAAAGCATGCTCATCTTCATAAATTTTTTGTTTTTTTATAATAGGCTGCTTGCAAAAGGCACAATTACTAGAATCTAAACGTTGTGTTTTAGAAGGAAAAAAAAGGAACAAAAATGATAAAAAAGCAGGTATTAAGTATCTTACTCTTTTCATAAGGCTAGAACCCGTATCGTGTACAATATTTCGATTTCAGTCGATAATATTAATTAGTTAATTATTATGTGTAAAAAACACAAAAGTTTGATACTTAAGCATTTTAAAACATTATACAATGAAACCATTTTATGTCGCAAACACTGGAAAAAACACGTTGTTTCGGAACCCATAATCCTCTTTACGCTGAATATCATGATAAAGAATGGGGCAGACCTGTTCACGATGATCATCTACTATTTGAAATGTTGACCTTAGAAGGGGCACAAGCTGGTCTTAGCTGGGAAACGGTTTTAAAAAAAAGAGAGAGTTACAAAGAAATTTTTTATCAATTCGATCCTAAATTAGTAGCTGAAATGAGTGATGAACAGTTAGACACGATTTTGCAAAACAAAGCAATCATCCGTAATAAATTAAAAATTTATAGTGTTAGAAAAAATGCCCGTGTTTTTATCAAAATTCAACAAGAATTTGGGTCGTTTGATCAATATATCTGGCAATTTGTTAACTTTACTCCGATTAAAAATCATCCCCAAACACTCAAAGACATCCCTCCTAAAACTGTTATCAGTGATCAAATTTCTAAAGATTTAACAAAAAGAGGAATGTCTTTTGTTGGAACGACGGTTATCTACGCTTTCATGCAAGCTGTAGGGATGGTTAACGATCATATCCAAAGCTGCTGGTGCTATAAAGCATAATTATATATGTACCATTTACTACATAATTTGATTAAAATGAGATAAACAATTTTTGTTCTTTTTCCAATTTTGCAAAACTGTTTTAATGGATTGAATATATTCGTTTTCTGATACTTTTTCACTTAAAGCAGATAACACTTGATCAACATTTTTATATAATTCTTCATAATTATGCTTTGAATAATTATAACTCGTAATATTTAGCATTAAAAATAAAAATAACACTTTTAGTAATTCGCTATTATTTTCTTCTTTATCAAGTTTTTTTAATATGTAGTTCACTTCCTTTTCAAAAAATAGGCAATTTAATTGTTGGCTCTTTTGGTAATGTCCAATAATTTTTTGTAAAAGCATACTAATTTTAGGCAGATGGTCTTTATCATCTAAATAACTTAAATCTTGTTGATCTAGCAAAAACTTTTCCACTTTTTCTTGGATAGCTTCTTCGGCATTTTCATAATTATCGATTACGATTTGAAGTGTTTTAAAGGAAGGATCTTTACAAAAAGAATCAAAAAAAGTTTCTTTTGTCTCATTTGAATAATAAAAAACTGAATAACCTACACAATTAACCATAAATTTAACTTTTAGTTGTATTAAAAGAAAAAAGGAATAATAAAAACGATCTTTTAATACAACTAAATATATTCTGAAGCTACTTTAAAGACGAAAGATCAATCACAAAGCGGTATTTAACATCACTTTTTGCCAATCGATCATAGGCTTCGTTAACTTTGTCAATGGTTATGAGTTCAATATCAGATGTAATGCCATGTTTTGCACAAAAATCTAACATTTCTTGTGTTTCTTTTAGGCCTCCAATTAAGGAACCACCAATGGATCTTCTTTTAAAAATCATGTTATTAATATTGGGCGAAGGATGGGGATGTTCTGGCGCTCCAACTAAGCACATTGTTCCATCTCTTTTTAAAAGCTCCATATATTGATCTAAATTATGAGACGCTGAAACAGTATTTAAAATAAAATCAAAACTATTGAGGTGTTTTTTCATCTCTTCACTATTTTTAGACACAACAATTTCATTGGCTCCAAGTCTTTTAGCATCTTGCGCCTTAGATGGAGACGTTGTAAATAAAACTACATGTGCTCCCATGGCATGAGCGAGTTTTATCCCCATATGGCCTAAGCCACCAAGTCCGACTATTCCAACCTTGTCCCCTTTTTTTACTTTCCAATGTCTTAATGGAGAATAAGTTGTTATCCCCGCACAGAGTAAAGGAGCTACGCCTGCTAAATCTTTTTCTTTAAATTCTTTAGGGATTTTTAAGACAAATTTTTCATCAACAACAATATTATTAGAATAGCCACCATAGGTCATTTTTTTTGTTACTGGATCTGGACTGTTGTAGGTTAACGTAAACCCCTTTTCACAATATTGTTCTAAATTTTCTTTACAGCTTGGACAATCGTGGCAAGAATTGACTAAACAACCAACTGCCGCCAAATCCCCTTCTTTAAATCCTTTAACATCTTTACCAACTTTTGTCACCTTCCCAACTATCTCATGTCCAGGTACTACTGGATAAGTAGTTCCTTTCCATTCATTTCTTACAGTATGTAAATCAGAATGGCAGATGCCACAATATAAGATATTCATTTGAACATCGTGAGGTCCAACATCCCTTCTTTCAAAATCAAAAGGAACAAGGGGGTCTTTTTGATTGTGAGCAGCATACCCTTTTGCTTTTTGCATAAATTCTCCTTTGCTTTAAAATATGGCTATTTAACACATGCATTAATATGAAAAAAGTGAATTTATTTTTTGTTTTATTTTTTTTTAGTATTTTTTTTAGTACGATTGAAGCTAAGGAAATCTCGCTTTCCTCTTTCATTGATCAAATTGTGCAAACAACACAAAATTCATGCTCCTCTTCGATCCCCATTGTTGCCATTGGAGGATGTCCAGGAGTTGGAAAAACATATTTCACAAAAATGTTAGCGACTCTCTTACAACAAAGAAAAATCAATTGTTACATTCTAGCGCTCGACCATTTTAATTTACCCCTTCAAGAAAGAAAAAAAATCGGAACGGAATGGGATATTCGACATTTTCGCTCAGATGAATTACATCACGTTTTACAACTGATTAAGCAAAATAAGATTTTTTTTCAGAAGCCTATTTGTAACCAATTAACCGGAGAAATAAAGGAAGAAACGGTCGATTTAAGCCAAATTGATGTAATACTTTTCGATGGCTTATATACTCTTTGCACACACAATCCTATTCATTTTTTTTCTTATGCAGACATAGGAATTTTTATTGATGCGAATGAAAAAGACATATATCAATGGAAATGGGAACGAGAGCAAAAAAAATCACAACCAAGAAATGGTGATGAATTTGCAAAACATATGGAAGCTATTTTGACCGATTATAAAAAAAACATCGCCTATACTAAAAAATCAGCTCATTTTATCATTACTAAAGATTCTAGCCATCAATATCTGATAGAGGAACATGTAAATAAATGAGAAGATTTCAGGTTCGCAAATCGAAACTACAAGGAGAAATAACTATTCCTCCTTCGAAATCTCAAACCTTACGCGCGATTTTATTTGCGAGCTTAGCTTATGGAAAAAGCACTATTTATAATTACCTAAATTCTCCTGATACTTTTTGCATGATTGAGGCTTGTCGCCAATTTGGAGCCACCATTACTGTTTATGCTGATAAGTTAGAAATTATTGGCCTCAACGGACAAATAACCCATACCGAAGATGTGATTCAAGCTGGCAATTCCGGAATCGTTCTTCGTTTTTGTGCAGCATTGAGTGCTTTAGGGTCTCACCCAGCTGTTATTACAGGAGATTATTCCATTCGTCACCAAAGACCCATGCATCCCCTGATACAAGGATTAAAGAAATTAGGGGTAAATGTGGAGTCCATGCGAGGAGATAATTTTGCTCCTCTGATTATTAAAGGCCCTTTAAAACCAGGTCACACAACACTTGATGGAAGTGATTCACAACACGTATCGGCTTTGTTAATTGCAAGTGCTTTTGCTTTAGGTCCTACAACGATAGAAGTTTCCAATGCTGGCGAAAAACCTTGGATTGATATGACACTTTATTGGTTTGACAGGCTTGGCATTCCTTATAAAAATCTTCATTACCAAAATTATGAAATTAAGGGTATGACCCAATACCCTGGATTTAACTATTCAGTGCCAGGGGATTTTAGTTCAGCGGCTTTTCCATTAGCTGCGGCATTAGTTACTCAGTCTAGTTTAAAAATCAACAACCTGGACATGAAGGATCCGCAAGGTGATAAAAAAGTTGTTGAGGTATTTAGAAAAATGGGAGCTAAAATCGATATAGAAAATAACTACCTTTATGTTCATCCCAATGCAAATCTTGAAGGAAGTATTTTTGATATCAATGATTTTATTGATGCCATTACCATTTTGGCTACAACTGCTTGTTTTGCTAAAGGCAAAACAATTTTAAAAAATATTGCTGTAGCTAAAACCAAAGAATGCAATCGAGTTACTTGTATCATTAAAGAATTATCCAAAATGGGAGCCATCATTCAAGAAACAAACGAGGGTTTAGAGATATATCATTCTTCTTTGAAAGGAGCAACTTTAGATTCTTACAATGATCACCGCATGGCCATGTCTTTATCCATAGCTGCAATGGGAGCAACTGGTTTAACACAGATTAATCCTATTGATTGCATTAACAAAACATTTCCGACTTTTATACAAGATTTCCAAGCTCTAGGCGCTAATCTTGAGGTAATGGAATGAATATTCTTTTATGTGGATTACCCAAATCGGGCAAAAGTACTATAGGTAAACTATTAGCCAAAAAACTTAATAAAAACTTTATAGATACTGATCGAGAAATTGAAAAAAGTTATGTTCAATTTTTTTCTACTCCCCTTTCTTGTAAAGAAATTTATACTCAAAGAGGAGAAGTTTTTTTTAGAAATATGGAAACAATAGAAATCTACAAATTAAAGAATACCACAAATTCCATCATCGCCTTAGGGGGCGGGGCTTTAGAAAAAGAAAAAAATCACTCAAGTTTAAGTTCTTTAGGCTGTATTATCTATTTGCAAATCCATTGGGAAATTGCTTGGAATAGAATGCAAAAAATCTCCATTCCAAGTTTTTTAAATAATAGCAATCCCAAAGATCATTTTTACCAATTAAGTCAAACACGCATATCGACTTACGAAAAATTAGCACACCATCGCATTATGGCCGATCATTGCAATGAAAATGAAATCATTGATCTAATTCATCAATTTTTGGAAAAAAATTATGGGCAGTAACACCTTTGGCAACATCTTTAAAATAACAACTTGGGGCGAATCGCACGGGAAAGCAATAGGTGTTGTGATCGATGGTTGTCCAGCTGGTTTAGAAATTTCTGAATCTGATCTTCAAGCTGAGCTCTCTCTTCGTGCCCCTGGCAAAAATACTTTTACATCTCCTCGGGTTGAAAAAGATCAAGCTGAAATACTTTCAGGAATTTTCGATGGCAAAACGACTGGAGCCCCTATAAGTATTATTATATACAACCAAAGTTACGATTCTAAACCCTACGAAACTATTAAAAATATATTAAGACCGGGTCATGCAAATTTCACCTATCTTGAAAAGTATGGCACTTATGATCACCGTGGGGGTGGAAGAGCATCGGCGAGAGAAACAGCTTGTAGAGTTGCCGCAGGCGCTATTGCCAAAAAATGGCTTGAAAAAAAGAAAATTGAAGTTTTTGCTTTCATTAGTCAAATAGCTGACATACAAGCCAATATTGAGGTATTTGACTTTTTCAAAAAAGAAAAAACCTATCAAAATCCTCTATATTGCCCTGATAAGGAAGCTTCGATCAAAATGAGTCAACTATTAGAAGAAGTAAAAAAACAAGGCGATAGCCTAGGTGGTGTTGTAACATTTGTCGCAACAAATGTACCTTCAGGTCTTGGAGACCCTATTTACGAAAAATTGGAAGCTAACTTAGCCAAAGCTATGTTGAGTATTCCAGCATCTAAGGGTTTTGAAATTGGGGATGGCTTTCAATCTGTATTACTAAAGGGTTCAGAACATAATGATGCTTTTGCAAAAGAAAAAGAAAATGTGATTACAACTTCGAATCATGCCGGAGGCATTTTAGGAGGAATTAGCAATGGTATGCCGATCATTGGCAAAGTCGCTTTCAAGCCAACTTCCAGCATTAAAAAGTCTCAAAAAACATTAAATCTTGAAAAACAAGAAATAACTTTAAAAATGGCAGAAGAATCAAAACATGATCCTTGCGTTGCCATAAGAGCCGTTCCGGTTGTTGAAGCTATGCTAGCTATTTGTCTTGTAGATGCCATTTTATTAAATCGATGTTGTAAGGTGTAGAATGTCTGAAAATGCTATACAGCAAAATTTTGGCAATATTGTATTTACCAATAATCTTTTGGAAAATCTGAAATCTTTAGCTTATAAATTCTCAACAGTCGTGGTTTTAGTCGATGAAAAGATTCACCACTTATATCAAGACGTAAAAAATATTTTTTCTAGTGAAACTCAAAAGAAAATTCTTTTCTTAAAAATTACGGCTTCTGAAGCTTTTAAAACACGAGAAACGAAAGAATACTTAGAAAATGAAATGCTCGATAATAATTGCTGTAAAGATACGTTTTTAATTTGTATCGGGGGAGGAATTATTTCAGATATAGGAGGCTTTCTAGCTGCTACCTATTGTCGCGGCATTCCTTTTGTAATTGTTCCTACGACCCTGTTAGCTATGGTAGATGCAAGCATTGGAGGAAAAAATGGGGTTAACACAGACAAAGGTAAAAATCTAATTGGAACCATCTATAAACCAAAACATATTTTTATAGATACAAACTTTTTGAAAACATTACCTAAGAAAGAAATAATCAACGGTGTTGTTGAAATGATAAAACATGGAATAGTGGATAGCTATTTTCATTTTGCTTCATTGGAAACTAATGCCTCCTCTGTATTAGAGGGCAAATTATCTTTATTAGAAAATCTTATACAAGAATCGTGCGCTATAAAAGTAAAAATTAGTAGTGAAGATACAATCGATGAGGGCAAAAGACACTTATTAAATTTTGGACATACGATTGGACATGCTTTAGAACATTATTTCGATTATCAAATAACACACGGGGAAGCTGTCGCTATTGGTATACTTGTAGAAAGTTATTTAGCTCTCCTTCTTAATTTAATCGATTCAGAAACCTTAGAACGAATTTTCACTCTTTTTAAAAACTATCAATTACCTTTGAAACTACCTTCTAAAGTACCCTTTGAAGATTTATATCATTGCATGTTAATGGACAAAAAATCTAAAAATGGTAGGCCCCGCTTTATTTTGATTAAAGATATTGGAGACGTTCATGTTGTGCAAAATGAATTTTGCCATTTTGTGGAAAAAAAACTTATTGTACAAGCTGTCCATTGGATGAATTATGATCTGTGCCGTGATTAATGGTCCAAGTTATCAAGAAGCTTTATATCAAATTGAACAGGCCAAAACAGCTCATTTGGTAGAATTGAGGTTAGATTATTTTACTGAAATTGATTTAGATGAAATAAAAAATATTTGCCAATCAATCAAAAAACCTAAAATCTTTACACTCCGCTCTAAAGAGCAAGGAGGCAAATACCAAAAAACGGAAATAGAGCGCCTTCAAACTTTGAAGAAATTAGCAACTCTTCAGCCGGAATACTTGGATTTAGAATATAATATAGATAGAACTTTTTTTAAAGAAATGGTCAATAGTTTTCCTGATCTAAAAATAATCATTTCTTATCATAATTTTTTAGAAACGCCAAAAAATCTTGGCTCCATTTTAGGGAAGATGCAAGCTATCCCTGCCCATTTTTATAAATTAGCCGTTCAAGTCAAAAATATTTTAGAGGCTTGTTTTGTCGTCTCTTTATGCTCATCTAATGTCATTGCAATCGGAATGGGATATTATGGACAAATGACTCGAATACTTGGTTGTAAAAAAGCTCCTATAACCTATGCTTGTGTAGATGAAGACAAAGCAGCTTTTGGACAACTTTCTTTAAACCAAATGGTAAACCAATACCATTGCGACAATATTACTCCTAATACTAAAATTTATGGCTTACTTGGAGAACCGATTGAATCTAGTGTAAGTGATGTGTCCCATAATGAATTATTTTTTTCCTATAGAAAAGGGGCTATTTATCTAAAATTATCGGTTGATAAGCAAATTTTAAAAGACACTCTTTATCACTTAAAAAAACTCGATTTTCAGGGTTTAAGTATAACCATGCCCTTAAAAGAAGCTATTCTCCCATTTTTAGATAATATTGATATTGAAGCTAAAGAAATTGGCGCCGTAAACACAATCGTTAGAAAAGAAAATCAATTCATCGGCTACAATACAGATGGCGTAGGTGCTTTAAATGCCATTGAAAGACATTTTTTAGTAAAAAATAAAAAAATTTTGATAATTGGCGCTGGTGGCGCAGCTAAAGCAATTGCTTATGAAGCAAACAAAAGAGGCGCCTTCATTAGTGTCTTGAATCGAACGATATCAAAAGCTAAAGAAATGGCTAAAACAATGCCTTTAAAAATACTCGATTTTGATTCAATGCCTACAGAAGAACTTGAAAATTATTGCGTTATCATCAACTGCACGCCACTAGACAATCCCCTTTCTTTAAAAGGCGTTAGGTCTCAAACACTTCTAATGGACATTAACACAAAAAACATAAATTCTACATTTCTAAAGATTGCAAAGATAAAAAATTGTAAAATTGTTTATGGCTATGAAATGTTTGTTGAGCAAGCTCTTGCCCAATTTTGTCTCTGGTTTGGAATTGATATACCCATACAAGAAATGAAAACAACGCTTACTCGTAAAGTAGAAGAAATACTCTCCATTAATTCTTAAACTCCATCTAATAATACTATGAAAAAAATCCCTGTAGCCATTTTGGGAGCAACTGGAATGGTAGGACAAAAATTTATTGAACTCCTACATTTACATCCTTGGTTTGAAATTGTTGCTTTGGCGGCCTCTCCTCAATCAGTCGGTAAAAAATATAAAGATGTGGTGAATTGGTTAATGCCATCCATTCTCGATTCTAAAATTGGGAATATGAAGATGCAAAGTTGCCATCCAGGTTTTCCTTGTCAAATAGTTTTTTCGGCCTTAGATTCTAGCGTGGCCGAGGAAATAGAAAAACAATTTGCTGAAGAGGGGTATATCGTTGTGTCTAATTGTAAAAACTATCGTATGCATCCAAATGTCCCCTTAATTGTACCCGAGGTGAATGCCGATCATCTTGATTTGGTAAAAACACAGACATTTTCTAAGAAAGGGATGATCGTAACAAATCCCAATTGTTCCGTGATAGGAATTACCCTTGCTTTAAAACCTTTAATCGATAAGATTGCTCTTTCAAAAATCCATATAGTGACTTTACAAGCCATTTCAGGCGCTGGTCACCCAGGTGTTGCTAGTTTAGATATTTTGGACAATATAATTCCCTATATAGATGGTGAAGAGGAGAAGTTAGAAACAGAGCCTTTGAAAATTTTAGGCTCTTTAGAAAGGAATGCTATTAAGTCCCATGCTATATCCATAAGCGCTCAATGCAATCGAGTTGCTGTAAATGATGGACATATGGCTTGCATTAGCATACAAACGGAAGAAAAAATTCAAAGACAAGAAATCATTGACCTTTGGAATAACTTTCATGGAAATAGCCATACAAAATCATTACCCTCTGCTCCAAAAACACCCATTGTTTATCATGAAGAAAAAGCCCATCCTCAACCTAAAAAACATCGATTGCTAGAAAATGGAATGGGTGTTTCCATTGGAAGATTAAGGGAATGTCCCCTATTTAGTTGGAAATTCATCGTTTTAACACATAATACCATAAGAGGAGCTGCTGGTAGCGCTATATTGAATGCTGAGTTACTTGTTAAAAATGGTTTTGTGGAGTAGTCTTTAAAAAATATTAGTGATTTTTTTTTAGATTAAATGGTTAAGTTTTTGCTAACTTTAAAGGTCGATTTATGAGTTTCGTTTTTTATAGTGTATCTAGTACTTTAATGAATGTTGTGACAGATTTTAGAAATAATAAAGGTCCTCTCGCCAAGGTTCCAGCAGAGATTGGCTATATAGTTATTTTTCCTGTGGCATTGGTAGAAACGATCATAAGCACAGCACTAACAGCATTGTCTTTTTTAACTATATTCTTTACCAATAAAGTTCTATATCACAGTTTAAAGCTGCTAATAAGTAGTTCTTTTACCGTTTTGTGGTCAATTTCTTATTGCTTTTTCAACATCATCAAAGAACAACTTCCCAAATTAGAAGGGAATGCGAGAAACTATTTGTTATCTTCAAATCTATAGGGAGCAATTTATGAATAAAAAACTTGATTGGTTTAATAACGTGGAAGATAGACCACATCCATGGCCTGGGCTTAACTGGTTGACTGCTACTCTCATCATTAAAAATGTTAAACAAGCTACAGAATTTTATGAAAACGTTTTTGGATTCGTTACAATTTTTGAACTTCCAAGTATTCAAAATGATAAAGAATTAGATTTTGCTAGAATGCGATATAGAGGATGTAATTTTATTATCAATAGAGAAGGATGTTTTAATTTTAACGGGAAGCAACCTACAAATGAAACTCCTCCTATTATTTTTTATGTGTATGTTGATGATGTAGAACACCTAGCATTAAATGCCAAAAATAATGGTTGCTTAATTTTGGAAGAACCCCACCTTGAATTTTGGGGAGATAAAAAAACCCGTTTAAAAGACCCTTTTGGTTATATTTGGGATTTTGCTACAAAGATGAAGTAATCTTTTTTTAGAATACTGGGAGAATTTATGACAACAATTTGCTCACATCATCATCTTAGCTATTCCAGCCATTTAATGACAAATGTTACAAATTACCGCAATGAAGGTGGCTTACCAAAAAAGGTCATAGCTCAAATCGGTTATATAAGTCTTTTTAGTTTAGCAACAATTGAAACGATTTTTACAATAGCTTTGACCTGTTTATCTCTATTGGCTTTACCCTTGTCTAAAGAACCATTTGTTTTTTTTGCCAAAAGATTGCAAAGTAGCGCTTTTGCTACAATATGGTCTTTTTCCTATACTTTCATTAATTTTTTCGCCAAACACTTAATGAGCAGCGAATATTTTATTAAGTTTAAAATTTTTTATCATTAAAACCCAAGTTGCGCCACTAAACCATGATTGAACAAAGTCGAACTTGACCAGTGTAAGGATAAGTTCCGAAGAGCAGGGTCCTTGACCCTGACGAGGGACTTAGCGTTTCAATTGTCAAGTACAGGCCTGTTCAATTGTGATTTAGGGGCGCAACTTGGGTTTAAAGAATTGTTGCCATTCTTCCTCTTTGAAACCGACCAAACCTCTATTTTGACTTATGAGAAAGGGGCGTTTAATCAACATTCCATTTTTCGACAGCAAACTTATAAGTTCTTTTGTCTCCATCGTTTCAATTTTTTCTTTTAAATTTAGTTCTTTATATAGTAGTCCAGATGTATTGATGAGCTTTTTTTTGTTACCATTAAAAAAAGTTAGCATGGCAAAAAGTTCGTCTTCTGTAGGAGGATTTTTTTTTATATTCTCTATAATTACTTCACATTCAATTCTTTTCAAAAAGCTTATAGCTTTTTTACAAGTTGAGCATTTGTCGTAGACGTAAAGTTTCATGATGAAAGATTTAGTTAGGTTTTAAAAAGGATTTATATGAACTGTTTAGTTTTTAATTGGGGAAATTCTTAAATATTTCTACCAGCAAAACTAAAAAGTTGAGGTTATTATATAAAAAAAAAGGTTTACCCATTAAGTTTAAATTTAATTTAGCAAAACTATTTTTTTAGTGGTAGTTTAGGAGAGATAAGTAAAATGTTTTACAAACTTTTACCGCAAAATATTGATTTTTATCATTTCTTTGAAGTGCATATTACTCTAACTGTTGATTGTGCCAACGAATTTTTGGATTTAGTAAACAAAAAAACTATCACAGTTAAAGATTTAGCTCATAAATTAAAACATTTAGAAAGAGAAGCTGATCAAAATGCACATAAATGCATTGATGCTTTAAGAACTACCTTCATTACACCATTTGATCAAAATTCTATTCATCGCCTTATTACTCACATGGATAATATCATTGATATAATGGAAGATGTGGCCAATCGCATGGTTATTTATAAACTTGACTTGCCCACAAAGGATATGCAAATACTTGTAAATATTTTATGTAATTCTATTTTTGAGTTACAAAAAGTAATAGCTAGTCTTAGGAAAATTAACTTCCCTCTTATTGAACCTATCTTTAAAACTATTCATCTCCTTGAAAACGAAGGGAATAGCGCTGTCATTAATGCTATAAGTAATTTATTTGAAAATGAAAAAGATGTATTAACGCTCATAAAGTGGAAAGAAATCTATGAAAGGCTAGAAGATTCTATCGATAGTTGTGAAGAAGTTGCCCATATTGTCGAAGGTTTAATGATTGAAAATGGTTAACCAATGATTACCTATCTTGTAATAGCAGCTATTCTTTTAGCGATTACTTTTGATGTTATGAATGGCTTTCACGATGCAGCCAATTCAATCGCAACAATTGTGGCAACAAAAGTTTTAACTCCTATTCAAGCTGTATTTTGGGCTGCCTTTTTTAATTTTGTACCAATAGCCATTTTTACCCCTACAGTTGCAAATACAATAGCTAAAATTGTTAAGGTTCAACCAAATGATTGGCAATATTTTTTAGTCATTTGCGCCGGTCTTATGGGAGCAACCCTTTGGAATTTGCTTACTTGGTGGTTAGGACTACCTACCAGTTCTTCACACGCTTTGATTGGAGGACTATCTGGCGCTGGCATAACCTACGCTGGTTTATCTGCTTTACAATGGCATATGCTTTTTGAAACCATCCTTTTTATTGTATTAGCTCCCCTAATTGGATTTATTCTTGGATTTATAATAATCGTATGTGTTTATTGGTTAAACAGTCGAACATCGCCAACTAAAGTCGACAAAAAGTTTCGGCGTCTACAATTACTATCAGCCGCATTATATTCTATTGGGCATGGAGCTAATGATGCCCAAAAAACAATGGGTGTCATTTTTGCTTTGCTCATCGCATCAGGCTTTTTAAATTACAACAGTACCCTTTCTTTAAAAAATCCCGATACGGCATGGATCATTTTTGTTTGTCATTTTGCCATGAGCTTAGGGACTTGTATGGGTGGTTGGCGTATTGTTAAAACGATGGGAATGAAAATAGCTAAATTAAAACCAATTGATGGATTTTCAGCTGAAACGGCAGGAGCTTTTACCTTATTTTTAGCAACTGAACTTGGAATTCCAGTTTCCACCACTCATACTATAACTGGCGCTATTATCGGGATTAGTTCCGCTGTAAAACCTTTTTCCCATATTAAATGGAAAATTGCTGGAAAAATTATGTGGTCATGGATTTTAACCATTCCCCTATCTGGATTAATTGCTGCTGCGATATTTTATATTTTATACTTAAGCTCCATTCTTTTTCATTTCTAACATGAACTATAAAGTCTACTATTCAAAACCTAAAAATTTTCGTTGTGATATAGAAGTTGCCAGTTGCTATTGCTTTTATAATCAAACGCTGTTGCTTGTTAAAAGACATCCAAATAAGCCTTATGGCAATACATGGGGAGTGCCTGCTGGTAAAATTCATCCACAAGAAACAGCTAAAGATTGTGTGATTCGGGAAGTTTATGAAGAGGTTGGGATAATTATTTCTTCAGGTAACTTTCAAAAAGTTGGGTTACTTCATTTAGATATAGATCAGTTGCGTTACAACTATCATATGTTTTTCTATCTTTTGCCAATGTTACCGTCTATTCATTTAGCGCTAGAAGAGCACCTTGAATATAGATGGTCTACTTTGCAAGAGGCCTATACTTTACCGCTAATTCCCGGAGGTAAAGAATGTTTGGATTACTTTTTACAATTTTTAAAAACTCAGAATATTTTTTAATAACTCTACATATTCTTTATTGATGAGAATAGGCTGTGGCTTTAGGTGGTGTAGTGTAAATAAATCAAAACAATACTCTTTTGAAAGACTAGTTTTACTTTCAATTAATAGATGAGTTGCTGCATAAAGAGATGCCATTTCATCTACTAAAGATTTAATTTTTAAACTTTGTAAAATAGAATCTTCTTTTTTAAAAGAATCTAGATGTTTTTGTAACTTTAGTAACTGTTGCTGAATGATACTCACTTTGGAATGAGATTGTAATTCAGTAGATACAATTTGATTTAAATGGGTAATAAATATTTGATCCACCTGATATTTATGAATATCTCGCAATATTTGCATACGCAAAACATTATGTGTGCCTTCCCAATTTTCACAAACAATGCAATCTCTTAATAATCTGGGAATGATAGAAAAAGTTTCTATAGCGCCATTACCAGCTAATACATCTAAGGCATGATGAATATGCTGGACTGACCAAAAAGCTGAAAAGTATTTATTAAGATTAGCCAATAATCGCAAAAGTAATTTTTTGTTCGGGTCTTTTGTCTGCTCCATATCACATACATCTTGCAAATGTGTAGTTGCAAAAATTGAAGCTAGTAAAGCATTATTTTCAGCTTTAATGATTGCTAAATTTTCTTGTACAAGAGGATAGTTAATAATAGGATTTCCAAAAGCGAAGCGATACTTAGCATAACTTTTAGCAATTGTATAGGCTCGTCTTGCCATTCCTAGCACGCAAAAAGTATTGAATAGACGAGAAATATGTAATACGTTTTCCATTACCAAGGAAAATCCCTCTTCAAGCGCTCCTACAGGCAAGGCTTCCGCTCCTAAAAAATCTATTTCTGCCGATGCCATAGAACGTGTGCCAATCTTATCTTTTAATCTTCTGATATGAAAATGGTTTGCACTTCCATCTTTTCTTTTAGATTGAATCAAAAATAACCCAAGCCCTTTTGTACCAATTTTTTCTTTATCGTATCTTGCAATAATCAAAAACAATTCTGCATTTGCATTAGAACAAAACCATTTTTCACCATAGATTTTCCAAACACCATCAACAAAGTGAGCTTCGACTGCATTTGCCCCAACATCAGAGCCACCTTGAACCTCTGTTAAAAATTGGGCCCCGGTATAATTAGTGGAAAAAGAAGGCTCGACTAATTTTTCAATAAGTTTTTCTCTTTCAGGGAAGTCAGAAACTTTTTGCAAAACACGAATGATTCCTGCCGAACAAGCCATGGGACAGTTATGTCCAGCTTCTCCCAATTGACCCGATAAAAAAAGAAAGGTTAAAGCTTCTAATAAGCGACCCGCTTGTTTCATTTTAGACAATAAGCAACTTGAATAGATGACATTACCACTCTTTTCGTAAGTCGGATGGTGAATAATTTGTTCTTTTTTATTGCCAATTCCATCATAGCTCTCTAGGCGGGGTAAATTATTGGGTAAATTATTTTCGATAACAAGAGGCTCAGCCTCATTAACAATCTTTTCGCCAAAAATTTTAAGGCTTTCTTGAAGTTCTCTATGATCGGGAAAATATAAGGAAATGCTATGTGTAAAATCTTGATCGTTTAGGTAAAGATTATCTTTTAGGCTGTTTTGCCAATCCTGTAAATATTTCCGTGCAATTAAAGGATTTGCATTATTTTGCATTGCAATGACAATCGCTATGACATTTTTTTATTTCGTTGCAATGACATGCCTCTTTACATTGACAATCTTTTTGACAATCGCAAGATTTAAGGTGATGGCAAGCGCATTTCCTTTCGATCTCACATTTACAATCGTTGCAACAACAATTCGTTAGTTCCGCAGTGAGCAAACTGCTTACAAGTACAAAACATGAGATAAAAAGTGATTTCATTATTTTCTCCTTTCTTTCATCTATAGAGAAAAAATGAGTTTTAAGTCAAAGGGCAAGTCGGTTTAAATAGATAAGCTAATCCATTTCTTTTTTCCCAGGCATTCATAAAATCTGACAAGTCGTAGGTTATGTAAGTTTGCTCAGGATTTGAAAAAGCTGGATCCATACAAAGTATACGATTATTTTCCGTATCAATTCCTCTTATCACCAGTAAATGTCCGTTTGGATAAGAATGTTCAGCACCTTTTAATTCCCCTTTTACACTTACAATAACGGGGATTTTATACTTTAAATGAGTGATCAAATCCTCAATACTTTTTAATCTTGTGACGAAACAAAGCCAATTAGGTCCTAAATAATGGGAGACTTCCGCTACATTTAATACCCAATTCCCATAGATATCAAATTTTTTGTCATAGACTTTTTTTGCAAAATGGATAGGATTAACTAAATTATTATTAATAAATTGTAAAACACAAGCACATGAGGTGGGTGAGCAAATCCGATGAATGATTGGGCTTTTGAATTGTTTTTGGGAAATTTTAGGAACGCTCATTTCTATCAAAGCCTTCGTTGTTGCCATTTGCTTATCTAAGATCTCACAGGAATTAGTCCAAAGAGCTGAAATAGAATAAAAGTTGTTTAAATTCGCCCCTCTTTTAGCTTCAATAATAACTTTAAAACGACTAATTTTTTGTTTAAAGGAAATAAGATCTTGGTGACACGTATAAATATTCGTATTTAAAGAAAAAGTATATTGATGATTAACGTCCCAAACCGCATAGCAGTGAGCGGTAGTCCATTTTTTACAAAAATAAGCGATTTTTATACTATAAAAACCTTTTTTAGGTCTTTTAGCGTTCCATGACAAGATTAGTTCATCATGATTTAGTAAATTATTACATCTAAATTCGACTTTTTGTTTTAATAACTTATTTTTAGTAAAAAAATGATGAAATATTAACATAATTTATTGCCAACCATTTTATGAAAGATTATAGATAATTTATAATCACAAACTATTAAAGTAAGCCTCAAACTTAAATTTATAATTAAGTTCTTAAGTTATGTCTTAAATAAAATTGATAATAAACTCTTTAATTTTTTTATATGAACTGCACTTAAAAAAATAGTGTATGCTATGAAGAAAAAATGGCTACTTAAATTTTGGAATTTTTGGCCTCCTTTTCTATTTACAGGGATACAAATCCTCTATTGTTCAAGAGATTATCACCATATTAAAGCCAAATTAAAACTTCGTTTTTGGAATGCAAACTATGTTGGTACACAATATGGGGGCTCCATTTTCTCACTCGCAGATCCTTTTTATATGGTTATGTTGATTAACAATTTAGGAAAAAATTATATAGTTTGGGATAAAGCCAGTACGATTAGATATTTAAAGCCTGGTAAAACAGATTTATACGCTGATTTTATTTTAAAAGATGAAGAATTAGAATCGATCATTGAGGAAGTTAGAGAAAAGGGAAAAAGTGAATGGATCAAAGTGATCCCCATTCTAGATGCTCACAATAATACAGTGGCTGAAATCACGAAAACTATAACCATTAAAGCTAAACCTAAATCATAAACAAGCCATCTTTTCTTCAAATTTTATTTTTAAAAAAGTTGTGCGCTCTTCTAACACTTCATTTGGATAACAGATCTTACTATCATGGTCCCAAACAGTACTTGGCCAGGCGGGGTCGTTCACATATCGCCCAATTACATGTATATGCAATTGAGGCGTTTTGTTTCCAATCGCGGCAACATTTAATTGATCTGGCTTAAACGTATCCCAAATGATTTTTTGTGCAATCTCGAGTTCCAAAAAAAGTTGAGCTTGCTCATTTTTAGACAAATCCAAGATTTTTGAAACATTCTCAACCCGTGGAATTAAAAAAATCCAGGGATAATAAAAATTATTTTCCAGCAAGATTTCGCATAATGGTAAAGAGCAAACAAATACTTTTGATTGTAAGTTTGGGTGTAAAGTAAAAGTCATAATTTTTCTATAAAATAAGTGGGGAGTTCAGAAATTGATAAATGACTAATGGCACTATCTAAACCCATATTAGATATCCTTTCTTTCATAACCCCCTCATTTACTATTAAAGCAGAATGAAGACCTTGCTTATTTGCTCCAGCAATGTCAGTTTCGGGAGTGTCTCCAACCATTAAAATCGAAGAGGGAGAATGGATGTCAAAATTTTTTAATTTATGTAAAGCAGTTGTGAAAATTTGATGATAGGGTTTTCCAATGTAATAAACATTTTCAAAATATTGTGCTATGGATCCTTGTCTAACGTACAAAGTGGGTGGATTACCTTCTTGGGCGTACTTATCGGGATTTGCACAAATAACTGGTAACTTGGATGCTATCAATTCTTCAATTTCAGATTTGAAAGCAAAAGGATCTAATTGATTACAATCATTTATATGGGGAACATTTAAATAAATAAAATCAGCTTCTTCAAGGCTTTGCGTTTCTTGAAATTCGCTATCGGCAAAAATATCTTTATAAGAGTTAAAATGATGACTTTTGCCAGCAAAAACATAAAATTTTCTTTTGGGAGTAAGAAAAGGGATATGTTGGTGTGGATTTAAAAAAATGTTTTTTGCAACATCGCCAGAAGTTATATAAAAGTGAAAGTGTTTACCAAGAGTTAAACCTGCCTTACTGACTTTATCAATTTCTTTTTGGGATAATTGTGTGCTATTAGACAAAATGCCAACTATTTTCCCCTTTTTTACAAGTTTTTCCATAGCTTCAGCCGCATTAGGTAACAAACCGCAGGCATTGCCGCCCCAAAATACTCCGTAGGCATCTAGTAAAACTGCCGCATAAGGTTGAACTACATCATGTAAACTTTTAAAAATTTCAGTACTTGTTAGCATAATTTTTCCTTGTAAAACATAAAGTTTGTAAGTTACACATAAATTTAGAAACAAGATAAATGTATTTTTTAAGTTTACAGAAGTTGAAGTAAAATGAAAACCCAAGAATTTTCAATCATCATAATTGGATCTGGACAAGCTGGAAATCCTTTAGCCAAAGCTTTTGCAAAAAGTGGTAAAAAAGTCGCTATCATTGAAGAAAGTGAAATAGGCGGTTGTTGCATAAACCGAGGTTGTACACCGACAAAAACCATGATTGCAAGTGGAAAAATATCTTACCTTGCAAAAAATGCACAAAATTTTGGCATCAATGTCAAAGAAGTATCAACTGATCTAGAAAAGATTATTGAGAGAAAAAATCACATAGTAAGCAGTTTTCGAAAAAGTAGTGAAGATGCGTTAAACCTTGAATCCAATATCGAAATTTTTAAAGGAACGGCTCAGTTTAAAGATTCTCATACCATTGAAATCACACAAGAAAATAATCATAAAAGCCTGATTCATGCCGATTTTATTTTTATCAACACTGGCGCAACACCGACTATTCCAAAAATAGTTGGCATAGATTCTATTCCCTATCTCACATCAACGACCATTATGGATTTGACACACCTGCCTCAACATTTAATTGTTTTAGGAGGTGGTTATATAGGACTTGAATTTGCACAACTTTTTCAACGTCTTGGAAGTAAAGTCACCATCATTCAAAGAAATGCATACTTGTTACCGAATGAAGATATTGATGTTTCCGAAGAAATAAAAACCATCTTGGAAGAAGAAGGACTAGTTATTTATTGTGATGCTAAAACTCAAACAATTTCTAAAGTAAGAGAAAAAATAAAAGTAACTTTTTTACAAGGGGATAAAAAAATAGACTTAGAAGGTTCCCATCTATTAATAGCAACTGGAAGAAAGGCAAATATTGAACGTTTACAGTTGGAAAAAAGTGGCGTATTATTGAATCCAAAAGGATTTATTGAGGTAAATGATAAATTAGAAACAAATGTCAAAAATGTTTATGCCTTAGGTGACGTGAAAGGAGGCCCAGCTTTTACTCATATATCCTATGATGACTACCGTATTGTTAAAGCAAATCATATAGATGGAAAAAATGTGTCCTTATTGAATAGGCTTGTTCCTTACACTGTTTTTAGCGATCCTCAAGTGGCAGGTATTGGATTAAACGAGAAAAAAGCAAAAGAATTAAAGAAAAAGATACTAATAGCAAAAATGCCCATGAGCCATGTAGCTAGAGCCATTGAAGTTGGCGATACACGTGGATTTATTAAAGTGATTATTGACGCCAAAACAAATGAAATTTTAGGTTGCACAATAATTGGTACAGAAGCTGGCGAAATAATGTCGATGATAGAAATAGCAATGCTTGGTAAACTTCAATATTCTGTTTTGCAAAATGCAATATTTGCTCACCCAACTTATGCCGAAGCCTTAAATAATCTTTTTAATAATTTGAGTTAGTTTTACTTAAAAATTTATCCATAAATAAACCTATGCTTAATAATTTTACTATGGTTGATTTATCACAACCTTTACACGACGACTGCCCGACTTGGAATGGATCGTGTGGCTTTGACATTAGATGTAAAAGTGAACCTACCGATGAGTTTCAAGTTCAAGAAATCTTAATGCAAGCTGGAATTGGCACACATATCGATGCCCCTTATCATTACAAAGGGAGCAAAAAGATAGATGAATTGCCCTTAAATAAGTTTATAGCTAAAGCCTATGTCATTGATGTTTCGTCAATAGCAGATGAATACTTTGTATTTTCCTTAAAGGAGCTATTTGATTTTGAAAAAAAATTTGGAGCTATCGAATCAGATACCATTGTAATCATTCATACTGGTTGGTGCAACTACTGGTCTAACCCTAAAAAATATAGAAATGAAAAGCAAAATGGGCATATGCAGTATCCATCGGTTTCTCCCGATGTCGCAAAAGAACTTTTAAAAAGAAAAATCGCTGCCCTTGGAATTGATACATTATCCCCTGATTTATCAAATAGTCAATTTTTGGTGCATGAAATTTTACTTTCTAACGAAATAATGATCATAGAAAATGTAAATCACGCTAATGTTTTACCTCCAATTGGGGCTTATGTGAGTGCCCTACCTTTAAAAATAGTTGGGGGAACAGAATCACCCATTCGGTTAGTTGGATTCTTGAAAGCGCAGCTTTAATTTTTGTATTCTTTCGTTGGAGCGGTTTATTTGCAATTCAGTTATTTCCCCCTCTAGAATTAATTGTTTGACATAGTGAATTACTTTAGGAGCTATTTCGATATCATAGGTTTCATGATTTGCAAATAACAACAAATCATTGCCCGCTTGTATTGCATATTTTATAGCATCTTTTAAAGAAAAGAAATCTGTTAAACTTTTCATTTGTAAGTCATCTGTCATAACTACTCCTTCATATCTTAAGTAATCACGCAAAACACCTGAAACGGTATTTTTAGATAGTGAAGAGGGAAAATCTGGATCAATGGCACAGTTTGTGACATGAGCTGACATGACAATATCTACTAAATCTTCATCTATTAATTTTTTATAAGGGATCAATTCAAATTTCGACCATGTATTTGTGACATCGACAAAACCTAAATGAGTATCGTTATTTGAACTACCATGACCTGGAAAATGCTTAATACAAGTTAAAACATTTACATCTTTATAAGCACAAATCATTTCTTTTGCATGATCGTGTACTTTTAAAGGATCTGAGGAAAAACTTCTTTGTTTTTTTCCGATACATGGACAATTTTTATTTCGATTTACATCCACCACAGGCGCTAAATTTAAATTAATGCCATGGTTTTTTAGAACTTTAGCCGCAAACTCACTATATTGATATGTAAAGGATAGTTGATCAATTTCCCCTAAAGATTGCTGAGACATTGTGGAAGGAAAACCATTTTTTTGCTTTAAACGGCAAACGACACCCCCTTCGTGATCTATGCAAATAAATAAAGGAATTTTTGCAAGAGATTGAATACTTTGGCAAAGACGCTTTAGTTGGGAACTATTCTTAATGTTTCTTTCGTAAGTTTGGCTTGCCGTATCAAAATCAGATAAGATAACTCCGCCGATCATCCCTTTTTTTATCTGTTCGACAAGTTTTGGCTCGTCATCAATCTTATATCCTTTAAAACCAACGATAATCATTTGTCCAATTTTTTGATCTAATTGATAATCCTTGGCAAAAAAATTTGAGGTAAAGATCGACAAGACTGTGAAGAGAAAAATAAAAGGCAACCGAAACATCAATTTCTCAAAAAAACATGAAAATGGATGTTAGCGTAAGAATATTTTTATTTAAATGTTTTCCTCAATCCAATTAAAAATTTTTTCATTAGAAAGCTGAGAGGCGCCAATTTGGCAATGTTCACCAGCCCCTTCTTGTGTTGTAAAAAAAAGATAATCCTTAGGGGCTTGCAAAGTTGTGTAGAATTTTTTTCCCTGGTCTTTCATAAGTAAATCATTTTCACTATCAACAACTAACATTTTTGTTTTTATTTCTTTAATAACATCTCTTAAATGGTAATCTCTGGTTACTCTGAAAAGGGCAGAAGGAGTTGGTACATGAAAGACATACATACCATGGGAAATAGCCCATCTAATTTCACTTCTTTTTTGCATTTCAATGTATAAAAATTTGTCAATTTCTTCACAAATTTCGGGACTATCTAACCAAGTTTCAAGATCTGGTGGTGTATCTCTCATAAAGATTTCATGAAAATCATACACTCCCCCATTCACGACACTTAAGGCGACCCGATTTTCAAACGCTAAAGCCCGGGGTACTAAATACCCACCCATGCTTATACCCATTAAAATAATTTTTTGATTATCCACCAAAGGGTGATTATAAATAGAATCAATAACTGGAGTTATCACGGTTTCCCAATTAGAGCGAAAAGGGATATGCTGCTCTCTGATGACTGCGCCCTGCCCTGGCCCTTCAAAAATTAAGATATGAAAGCCCCGCTCTAAAGCGGCTTTACCCAAAACAAAAAATAGCTCTTCTGAAGTACCATCATAGCCGGTTTGGGCAATAATCAATGGCCTTGGTTTATCATCTACAAATCCAAGATAGGCTGGTAAAGTGGTATTTTCAAAAGGAATGGCAAACTCTTCAACCTTGTATCCTGATCCATACTTTAAATAATTTCGAAAACAATCTTTACTTTTTTTCCAGGTAGTTAAAATTCTTGGGTCTTCTTTATTTGTGTGTAATAAGAATTCTGCTGCGCGATAATAATTAGAAGCTCGTGCAAAGGCGTTGGATGCGCTAAGAAGATGCTTTTTTTGGAGATATTCATTCCCATTTATTTCAACTTTTTGTGCCAAATCATGCCAAGCTTTATGCCAGCTTTCATCATTACCCTCTTCAATGTTTTGGATCGCACGCCAACATTCCGCTATATCAGCTGAGCCTAAAGGAGCTGTTCCGATTGTTCTTAATGCATGAAAATAGTAAAAGTGATCCTTAAAACCAAATAGTTCACATGAAGGAGCATCCATAAGTGACCCTTAAATTAACCCTTTTTTAATTCATCTTACTAAAGGATTCAATTAGTACAATAATAAATTTGACAAAGAGGGTGATAGTTTGTAATAATTATCCATACTTTTACAAACTTAAAAAAAACCTAACAGAGGTATTATGGAAGAATCTGAATGCCAGAGGAAAATATTATTAATAAATAAACAATTTTCAGCTGTTCATTCCTTCCATCATTTTCATCATCATTTCCAATAAGTCCTTCTTCTCTTAATTAATAACAAATATTTTAGCTTTTTTTAGGAATGATTATGAATTATTATGCTTTTTTGTTTTTTTTATTTAGTTTGCAATGCGTTTGTTTTTGGATTGGATCAAAATCTGCTAAAACAAACAGCAACCAAGACGATTACTTTCTGGCGGGAAAAACGGTTCGTTTCTTCCCCTTAATGATGACTTTTTTAGCTACCCAAGTAGGTGGGGGTTTAATTTTAGGTTCTACAGAAGAAGCCTATAATTACGGTTGGTGGGTCCTCCTTTATCCTTTAGGCGCCTCCCTTGGCTTATTAACATTAAGCTTTGGTTTAGGAGAAAAAATGACCCGCTTTAAAGTAAGTACTATAGCGCAAATCTTTGAAGTATTTTACAAATCCCCCACTTTAAAAAAATTTGCTTCTTTTTTATCTATTTTTTCCCTGTTTCTTATTTTGATGGCACAATTTATTGCTTCTAAAAAGTTTATGGTTACTGTCGGCGTTGAAAATCCCGTTTGGTTTAACCTTTTTTGGATCATTGTGATTGCTTATACAACAGTTGGTGGCTTTAAAGCTGTCGTTGCAACTGATGTGGTTCAAGCCTCTTTTTTTGTATTTTCCTTTATTATGGCACTTATTTATTTTGTTTTTTTTGGAAATAGTTTGCCTTTAGTCAATGAACCTTTAGATATTTCCCTACCGTCTGAAAAAGCGTACGGTTGGTTATTTATGCCACTACTTTTTATGTTAATAGAACAAGATATGGGTCAAAGATGTTTTGCAGGAGAAAATGGAAAAACTATATCAAATGCTACCTTATGGGCTTCCATCGCCACAATATTAATTTGTTGCATACCTGTTTATTTTGGTACATTAGCAAACCAAATGGGTATAGCCATCCCCGAAAATGGCAGTGTATTTATGGCAGTTGTTGAGCAATTAACAAACCCAATCATAACAGCATTAATCGCCTGCGCCATACTTGCAGCCATTATCTCTACCGCCGATTCGTTAATTAATGCTATAAGCTCTAATCTTTCCCAAGATTTTGACTTTAGTTTCACAAAAAACAAAATTAAGGATGCGCAGTTAATTACAGCAAGCATTGCGATTTTAGGATTATTTAGCTCTTACCTATTTACAAACATTGTCGACTTGTTAATTTTTAGCTATGAGTTATCCGTTTATTGTTTGTTTGCCCCCATATTTATTGCTTTTTTTAAAAAAGAAGGCAATTTCTATGCGGCCCTTTTTTCGATTAGCTTTGGCTTTGTTAGTTTTGTTTTCTACAGCATTTTCCCCTTTTCAATACCAAAAGAGCTCTTGTGCGTCTTTATTTCTTTTTTAGGTTATGGATTAGGTGAATACGTTTTTGCTAAAAAAGCTGTTTCAGAAAAATTATAAATGATTTTAGAAATGCGATGGATTCCACGTCGCATTTTTTCTCTTCTCTTAGAATAGAAAAATAATAGTTTTGGTTTTAATTAAAATCTTAAGTTTGCTTTAATGCCTAAAACTTATCATTGCTTGCGCAATGAAAAGCTAAAAATTTTATACTACATTCTACAAGGAGTTTTTATGCAAAAAGCAAGTACTTCAACCCCAACCCCACCACGAAACTGGCTTTATGATTTAGGCGATATTCTTAAAGGAAATGGCATTGACACGAAAGAAAATTTTGTTACTCGAATAACAACTGTGATAACAGCCGTTTTAGAAAAAGGAAAAGAGCGGGTAGCATCTAAACAACTTAAAGATACTGAAAAAAGAAATATTCTTATCGATAAAGCTTATACATTTATTTCAACACAGACCAAAAAAGAAAAAAAGAAACATAAAGTAAATGATCAATTTTCCAGTTTAAATATTTTACAAACTAAACTCTTTAAAAAACTGGCTAAACATCCACCCCTCACGACTAAACAACATCAATTACATTTGGTATTATTAAAAGCGACTGATAAACAATTAGCCAATATGGGTATTCCTTTAGAAGCTAAAAATCATAAATTTGCACATACCAACGTAAACGAATGGTTTAAACATTTTAATTTAGTCATATTGGAACCAACAAACGCACACATTCAAGAAAAATTTTTACAATCTGTAAAAAATGATCCTGAAACGGAAAAAAAAGTTTCAGAAGAAAGGGATGTTTTGCAACGGACTATTTTTGCTAATATCCGAGAAGGTAAAATGGATCGATCTGATCTTCAAGAAATAGCTGATTTTATTAAAGGAGGTATGGATATTCTTCCTGCCAATCAAGCTATAGAACATCTTTGTCTAAACTATAAAAAACTAATTGTAAATATTAATGAAAAATACAGAGAAAAATTGATAAAAGCTGTCGTAAATGGCTTAGAAACATTTAAAAACGATCCGATGGTACCAGAGAAAAAATCGCAAGAAGTTAAACTTGAATTAAACAATAACAACAATAACATTAATAACGAGGTTAAAAACCATAGTTCACCTACTTTAACACATAGTAGAACCCATAGTAGTGAACATTTTGGTGGAAAAGGATCAACTCCGGTTACAGCTCCTCAAGACAGACCTGATAATAAAGTAAGATATAATACACCCGAAAGTAAAAGCGAAGAACCAGTAGCTACCATTCAAAGTCAAAGCGATATTTTAGTTACGGAAACTCCGATTGAGCATGAGCCTGTTGTTTCTGGAAAAAGCTTCGATGAAACTAAAGGCAATGAGGAATATGAATCAAGAGATATTGGAGTTATTGTAGTAAACCTCAATCCTTCAACTAGTTCAGATGTTACCGAAGAGATACCAACATCCACGGCTGAAAAGGTCAATGAATGCGTAAAGTTAGTTTTAGAACAAGAGCCGGTCAACCTTCAACAACCTTTGACTACAAACCCACAAGTTGCTGAAGTTAATGCACTATTAAACACAGTCATCGATCCTGCAATGTATGCAGTGCTATTGGATAAAAAAGATGAATTAGAGACAAATCAAGCAGAAAATAAATAAGATTTTCTTTAAAAGTTTGATAGCAAACAAATCATGGCTCTTGAAAATCCCCAAGAGCCATTTACTTTTAAGGAGTTTTATGACGAACGTTCACGCTCATTGGTTATCAGATCTAGGTGTAGTTTTTAATCACAATATTCTTCCAAATAATAACAAAGAAGACGAACAAGTTTTTATAAAAAAAGAAAAAGCAATCTTTACAGAAACCTTAGAAAATATTTTTCAAGGAATTCAAAATCTACCTAACAATAGAATGCTATCTAAAAAAATAAAACTAGAGGAAAAAAGAAAGCAATATATTCAAGATGCTTATATTGCATACCAGAAAAACGACCTAGATTCTTTACTCAAAACTGCTTTTTTCAAAAAAATCGTTAAGCATACCAAAAGTATTAGCAAACGTTCAACTTATATTGAGATGTGTGCCGGTTCTTTAGATTTAAAACGAATGAAAATCCCACCCATTCTACAAAGTGAAAAATTGTTTGCTTGGGTGATTGATTTAAATAAAACAATTACTCCCTCCGATACTTTGAAAATGCATGAAAGGCTTTATGGTAAATTAAACCCAATAAATCTTCTCGCTATATCATCAACTAGAAATGATCTCATTCAAATGATATTGACTAAAGCCGAACAAGGTAAGCTTAAAGATCGTCATTTAATCCGGGCTTCTTATTATTTTGAAAAAGATTTTAATTTGGAAGAAGAGGGTTCAAAAAATCCAAAAGTACAAAGACTCGTTACCGAATGGCAAAAACTCATTAACTTGCTCGAAAATGAAGATCAAGAAAAAGGGAAAGAATCTGTATTTTTAGAATTAACTACCTTAGCCAGTAATCCCCTCATTCCAAAAGAACCTCCGCCAAGAAGAGGAACTATGCAAATGGTTGTATATACGTCCTATAGTTCAAGTTGGTCAGATAGTGAAAATAAATGGGATGGCAAATCAGAAAGTTCTTCTTAAATTAAAATTAATTATTATCCTCAAAATCATTCCACGTTATGGGATTATTAGCTTAATTTTGCTATTGCTTTAATAACATCTCTTACGCATAAAAATAATTTAAGACATTTTTAAAAAATCTGCTGTATAGACAAGTACAGCAGATTTTTTAAATAGATAAAATAAATAGCCTAAATAACCTACTAAATAAATGTTGTTATCGTTTGTTTCGAAGATTTTATTTCTCAACTGTGCAGCTAGTAAATTAGAAAACGATAACGTAAGCTATAAATTGCTAATTTTATGAAAAGCATGAGACGCTTGATATCCATTCTTTCCCTTACGGTCGGTTTATGTAGCTGTCGCGTAGGTCCAAAGTACCATGAACCCCAATTTACCCCTCCCATCCAATGGAAAAATCAAGAGTTAGAAGAAGAGCCTGTTTTACCCAATTATTGCAATTGGTGGGAAGTGTTTCACGATTCTGTCTTAAATCATTTAGAATGGCAAGCACTTGAAAACAATAAAGATATTCATATAGCCTTAAGCCGCATTGCACAAGCAAGAGCTACTTCTTTAACAAGTCAAGCAGCCCTTTTTCCTCAACTAAGTTTTAGCCCAGGTGGTTCTAAAATCAATGGTCCAGTAAACCTAACTCCTCTAGATAGACTAAGACCTTTAACTACCATCTTACCTCCTATTTCTTTAAAAAATATTGACATAGCCTACCTTCTATTGCCGATTAATTTGTCTTATGAAATTGATCTATGGCAAAAAAACCAACGTTTGTTTGAAGTTGACTATTACAACTATCAAGCACAAGAAGAAGCGTATCGCACGGCTATGCTTTCGTTAACTACAAATTTAGCCGATGTATATTTTAACTTACGAACCTCAGATAAATTATTAAAAGTTTTGGCGGCTATTTTAGAGATTAGAAAAGAAAATTTACGGATTAATCGTTCCCGTTTTGAAAAGGGTTTAAGTACTAAAATAGATTTAAGCCAGGCAGAAGAAGAATTTTATTCAGCCGAAGCTGATTATTACCAAACTCTTGGTCAAAGAGGTACTTATGAAAATGCAATTGCCACTTTGATCGGCCTGCCCGCTAGTCAATTAACGATTGCTTTGCAACCTTTAGAGTTCGATCCCCCCAAAATACCAATAGGTTTGCCTTCAGAATTATTATTAAGGCGCCCTGATATTGCGCAAGCCGAAAGACAAATGGCCTCCAACCATGCTAAAATCGGAGCTGCCTATGCTTCATTTTTTCCTTCTTTAAATTTAAACAGTGCTTTTGAATACCTAACTCTTGAATTAAAGCATTTATTTAAAGCACGTTCTAGACTATTCAGTGTCGGTTTTTTAGCAGACCAAACCCTCTTTGATGGGGGCAGAAAAAGTGCTAATTTACTCCTTGCTAAAGCCCAATTTGAAGAAAGCTTAGAAAATTATGAAAAAACTATTCTACAAGCCTTTCAAGAAGTGGAAGACAGTTTAGTTACCCTTAAAAATCAATCCAAGCAGTTTTCCTCTTTAAGTCGTGCCTTAGCAAGTGCGACAGACACAACAACTTTATCTAATAAAAGATACAAATCTGGGCTTGTGAACTATACTGAAGTTATTCAAAATCAAAGGATCCAATATGATTTAGAGCTAAATCACGTAAGATTACAAGGTCAAAGATACCAAGCAACCATCCAACTTATTAAAGCATTGGGAGGCAATTGGAATGCCATGGAAGTTTCAACGATTGAAGAATTGCAATGTGAGGAATAGCTTTCAATGAAATAAAAAAATGTACGATTTAGTACTTTTTAGAAAAAAACTTTTCTTCCATACAAGAAATCTCTAGCATTTCCTGGTAAATTTGCTCTATCTTGGCAAGTTGTCTCGCATAAATAAATTCTTTTGGTAGTGTTACCACTTGTATAAAAATACAACGTCTTCGATTATATTTTTTCTTCTTATTCAATTCATGTCGATAATCACTTAAAATCTCCAGAGCTTTTGAAAGTACTTCTTGTACATTACCATTATTGCTGACAAAAATATAACATTGCTCTTTTAATCTTTTTAATTTGTCGATTGCAGTGTATTGCAAAGTCACATTACATGTTGTCATAATTAACCTTTCATTTAACGTTATTATCCTACCTTTCTTTTGAAAAAGTAGGTAGCAAAAGTTAAATTTAAAACAGCAATTAGAGCCATTGGCCAAGTATAATGGAGAACTACAGAAAATGGCATAGCCTTTAAAAAGACACCCTTAGCAATTGTTATGTAGTAACGTAAAGGATTAGCATACGTTAGATATTGTAACCATTGTGGCATATTTTCTATAGGTGTAGCAAAACCTGATAGCAGAACCGATGGACTCATGAATACATAAGTTCCCAATATGGCTTGTTGTTGTGTGAAACTCAACGCTGAAATTGACAAGCCAATTCCAACAATTGATGTCACAAAAACAAACATCCCTAAATAAAGATTCCAAATGCTACCTGTGAAAGGCACTCCAAAAAGAAATACCCCTACAAAAACGATGATTGACCCCTCTATCATTCCTATGATGACGGCCGGAACAGTTTTCCCTATCATAATTTCAAAAGGCAAAATAGGTGAAACTAAAAGTTGATCGAAAGTACCAAGTTCTCTTTCACGAGCAACAGACAGAGCCACGACAATCAACCCAATTAACATAGTTAACACCCCACTTAAGTTGGGCACATTAAACCAATAATAGATAAGATTTGGATTGAACCAATTTCTGGGAACAATTTGGGTGGAAGGCTCTCCTCCCCCTCTTCGTTTGACAAAATCTTGATTAAAACTTTCGATAATAGAATTGGCATAGCCTGCTACTATTTGGGAAGTGTTGGACTTTCTACCATCTAAAAGAAGCTGTATATTACCGGGCTTTCCAGCTTGCATATTTCTAGAAAATTGCTCATCAAGATGCACCACCATAACCCCTCGAGCATTATCGATAAAATCTTGAATTTGTTCTACATGGGTTAAATAGACAATTTTTTTAAATAAGGGTGAACCCTCAAAACGTTGCACTAATTCAAAACCTTGGCTCCCATTATCTCTATTTAAAACCCCAATAGTTACATTTTGCACATCTAAAGTGGCTGCAAAAGTGAAGATTAATAATTGGGTAATAGGTGGCACAATAAGCACCATACGACTTTTTTTGTCTTGCCATACCGCTAAAATTTCTTTGTAGATTAAATAAAAAATTCTTCTACCCATTAATCCAACCTTTTTACACTAATCCGATCAATAATAAAAAAAATGACTATACTAAAAATGATCATGCACAGAATGCTACCAAATAGAAGAGATTTCACATTTCCTGCTAAAAAAAGGGTTTGTAAACTGGTTACGAAATATCGTGCTGGAATGAGCCAAGTGACCGCTTGAATCCAAAGAGGCATGCTGCTTATTTCAAATATAAAACCTGATAAGATAAAACCTGGCAAAAAAGCAGCAACCATTGCCGCTTGTGCGGCCACAAATTGATTTCTTGATACAGTAGAAATGAGTAGTCCAATTCCTAAGGCTGAAATCAAAAATACGCTAGAAGCTATACCTAGCAAAATAAAAGATCCTCGAAAAGGAATTTTATAAATAAAAATAGCAACTACAACGCACAAGGTCATAGAAAGCATTCCAAGGCAAAAATAAGGCACTAGTTTGCCAATTATTATCTCATAAATAGTTACAGGCGTTGACATTAAAGCTTCCATTGTACCCCTTTCCCATTCTCTTGCAATCACTAAAGCCGTTAGAAGTGTACCGATCAAAGTCATGATGATAGCAAGTGATCCTGGAACTAAAAAGTTTTGACTTCTCAATTCTTCATTATACCAGTAACGAGGTTGCACATTTACAAAAGATGGAAATTGCAGCTTTTTACTTATCTGTTCTGTTTGCAACCATACCAGCCAAGCGGCTCTTACATAATTTTGCACGAAGTTTGCTGTATTTGGTTCACTTCCATCAGCAATAACTTGAATGGGAGCTATATAATTTTGACGATAGGAAAAGGCTGTAAAGTAAGAAGGAATCACAACAATTCCCCTGATATATCCTTTGACGATATCATCATTTAAAATTTCTCTATTTTCTGCTATTTTTACATCAAAATATTTTGAATCTGTAAGGGATTGGACAAAGCTAATAGCTTCGGGAGATTTATCCTCTAAAATAACCCCTATTTTTAAATGATTTATATCTAAAGAAACTCCCACGCCATAAATAAAGAGTAAAATCAAAGGAAGTATTAAACTAATTAAAATACTACTCGGATCGCGAATAATTTGAAAAAATTCCTTTATAAATAAAGCTTTTAAACGTCTTAAAGAGTTATTATCTGCCAAAGTTATCTTCATTGTATTCTTTAATTAGTTGAATAAAGGCATCTTCTAAAGAAGGGCTTGGATTTTGGGAAGTGATAGCTTTTTGCTTCAGTTCATCTGGTGATCCAATGATAATGGTCTGCCCTTTATAGACTAAAGCTATCCTATCACAATATTCAGCTTCATCCATAAAATGAGTGGTCACTAATACAGTCACCCCTTTTTCAACAAGTCCATTAATGTGATTCCAAAATTCTCTTCTTGTTATGGGATCAACACCAGACGTTGGTTCGTCTAAAAACAAAACATCCGGATGGTGCATAACCGCGCAGGCCAATGCTAAGCGCTGCTTAAAGCCTAGTGGCAAACTATCCGCTTGATCGTTGATATAATGTTTAAAATCAAATATATCAATCATTTCTTGCATGGTATGAGTTTTCGTTTTGCCTTTTAAATTGTAAATTCCTGAAAAAAAATTAAGATTTTGCCAAACCGTTAAATTGCCATATAAAGAAAATTTTTGCGCCATGTAGCCGATTTTCGATCTGGCTTCACTTGGTGCTATTTGCAAATCTAAGCCATTTACTTTAGCAAACCCAGATGTGGGAGGCAATAGTCCACATAGCATTTTAAATGTGGTTGATTTACCAGCCCCGTTTGGTCCCAATAATCCAAATATCTCCCCTTTCCTAACTTTAAAAGTTATATTATTAGCTGCAACAAAATTTCCAAATTTCTTCGTTAAATGCTCTGCTTGAATAACTTCTTGCGAGGCTTTTTGATTTATAGGAAATGCTTCAGCTAACAAAGATTTGCCACCAGGCCCTCCACCTAAAGCTACTATAAAGGCATCTTCAAAACGAGGGGTGGCTGGTTCAATTTGTATGGAAGGATCGTCTATTTTAACAATGCTTTTTAAATTTTTAGTGGGTTCACTTGTAACAACGCGAATTTCTTTACCTTGTATTACTCCATCAATCACATTTGTTTGCTCTAAAACTTCTCTTAGTAATTTTCGCCTGTTGTCTTTAATATCTTTAAGGTAAAAAACCCTTTCTTTAATTTCGTCTGTTAACTTTTTTGGATTTCCTTGATAGATGATTTTTCCTTCATTTAATAGCAAAACCAAATCACATTTTTCTGCTTCATCCAGATAAGATGTACTCCATACAACAGAAATGCCTTGGTCAATTAACTCTTCTACCATTTTCCAAAGCTCTCTTCGAGAAATGGGATCCACCCCAACGCTTGGTTCATCTAATAGTAAAAGGGTGGGTTTAGTAATCAAGGCACATGCTAACCCCAACTTTTGTTTCATTCCACCTGAGAGAGCTCCTGCTAATCGTTCCTGAAATGGTTCTAAACTTGTGAATTGCAGAAGTTCTTTAATTTTTTGCTCTTTTTCTTTTCCAACAGCACCTTTTAAATCTGCATACAAATTGAGATTTTGAATTACGGTTAAATCTTCGTATAAGCCAAATTTTTGGGGCATATAACTAATATATTGGGAAATGGCTTCACTATTTTTTATCGTATCTAAATTCATTAAGGTTATATGACCAGAAGTTGGCTTCAATAATCCAGCCATGAGGCGAATAAGTGTCGTTTTTCCGGCGCCATCAGGACCGGCTAGTCCGACCATCTGTCCTTTAGGAATTTTAGTCGTTATGTTTTCTAAAGCAAACTCTTGAGTTGGAGGAAAGCTTTTATAGACCTGTTGAATTTCTACTAAATTACTCTTTGAGTTTTTTTCGATGGGTTTTTTGCCTGAGATCATTTGTCTATATTATTTTCATTTTTTGGCAATTTAACCGTGACTGGCATTCCTTGCCTTAGACCAAAATCAGGATTTTCCACAATGATTCTTAAGCGATAGACTAAATCTGTTCTCAAATTAGTTGTTTCTACATTTTTTGGAGTAAATTCAGCTACGGGAGAAATAAAACCCACGTGTCCTTTATAAGCTTTTCCCCCTTTTGTATCTGTAAAGACTTGGGCATCCATGCCAGGATAAACAAATCCTAGTAATGGCTCTGGAATAAAGGCTCTAACCCAAATAGGATCAAATAAAGATAAAGTATAAATAGGATCAGCCACTTTTACAACTGTTCCAGGTTCTCGAATGCGCGTTAAGATGATCCCTTTGGTTGGAGCGAAAATTTTGGTATCGTTTAGGTTTGTTGTAGCCACACCGACGTTAGCTTCCGCTTGCTTGATATTAGCGTCTAAAGACTCCTTACTAGCCTTGGCATTATCCAAATCTTCTTGAGAAACGCTCCCATCTTGAATTAATTCCATCCGCCTTTTTAATAAAATTTCAGCATTCGCTAAGCTTACTTGTGTAGCGGACAAAGTGGCTTTAGCTTGATGAAGTTGATCTAAGTAAGGCTGATCGTCTAAAACACCGACTAAAGTATTTTCTTCGACTAAATCCCCTTCTTGAAATGGCATTTCTATTACTCTTCCGCTTACTCTAAAGCCTAAATCCACTTGCCTTACGTCGACATTGCCATATAGGACTATCTCGTTGTCATCACCTTTACTTTCCCATTTGGTATAAAAATACCAAAGAGAAAAACTAGCTATTAGTAAAAATATAAATATTAAGATGCGTTTCATGTAAAATCATTTTTTGCGTTAAAAATCAGAGTAATCAAGCTTTCTTTTAAATGAAAATATTTTTTTGAAGGAAGAGACTTAGAAATTGATTTGGGTACAAATGGCTGCTGTTTGACGCCAATTAATCTCGGTACGAATACTTAATAACATGAGAAAAACATCTAAAGTTTTTTTCTTTCCAAAAGCAAAGTTGAAATTAATAGGGATTAACCTATTTTCAAAGTAGATTTTATCATTAAAATTATAAAAAACTTCATTGGCGCAACTAATATAATTTAAGGCTTTTCGCTTTACTTCGATAATGGCTTCGGGTCTTATGCGATACACATAAATCCAATTTTTAATACTTTGTACTTTTCTAAATTCAATCCTATTTCGAATTTTATATTTAACTTTTTTACTTAAATTAAAATATGGATCTACTTCTAAATTAATACGATGTTGATGACCATATTTGTGGTAATAATAAGGACGAGCGCCCACATAACAATAATGTGCTTCAAGATCTAAGTTTTTGAAGGCTTGATAGGCTACTTGCTGTGTTAAAAGATAAAAGCGAAGAGAGGAGATGTTGCTTCTAAAATGGAATTCCCCCATGGCGAAAAAATGCAGTTTACCCATTTCGTATTGCTTATACTTAAAAAATTGAAAATATCCTACATCCCAAATGCGCGAGTTTAAAGGCAAATTAATGCTAATAAAAAAACTAATAAATAAAAATACAAGTTTTTGTTTATTAAACATTTTAGTCCAAATTACTAATAATATAAAAATTTACCAAACTAATTAAATATCTTGTTGAGATTTAAATTATGGCTTATCCTATTTGGCTTTATAACAAAAAAAAATAATAAAAGGTAAAAAAATATGGATTCTTCACAAGGAACGCCGATTAGTCCAAGGACCATATCGACAATTTATACTGAAGATACAAATAGTTTATATAATAGTTTCACCCCAAGAAGATTTGACGACGAAAGTTTAGGAAGCTATACTCCAAGAGATAGAGCCGATTCCACGGTCAGCTTTACTTCTTATTCACCCACTATAGAAAACCCTTCCTCCCCCCAGGCGATACACGGAGACGTTTTTAAAAACGTTATCCAGAATCAACAACAAACACGCAAAAATTCGACATCTCCAACTCTTGTGAATTCATTTCAAAAATTCACTAGTAAACCAACCCAAAACTCAGCCATTCCGAAGCCTAAGGCTCAAAAACCTTCGTCTAATTCCTTACCAGCATCCCCTAAAAGTACTGGAGCCCTTAATACCAATGTAATAACACAAGGTCAATACGATCAAAACCATATTCCAAAGTCTCATTCCGGTCCATCTGTAGAACCTTTAAGCGCTAAAGTTAGCTATCGTTCCATGACACCGACCGGTGAAAGGAAAGGGAGAGAGCGCTCCAATACAATTACTTCGATGGGATCTAGTGGTTCGCAACCATCGAGTATAGAAAGGATAAAAGCATTACAAGAAAATGAAGAAGTCCCCTCTCCAATGATTGAAAGAAAACAATCCTTTCAAAAAGTTAGCGAAATTGATGCCATAGCAAAAAAAGCCCTTCCTGCCGCTACAAGACTAACCCAAGAAAATTTTACTCATATAAGTGAAGACTTGGAAGAGATAAAAAAGGCAAAGAACTATTTTGAAAAACTCCTCCATACTTATGCCTTGAAAGGGAAAGAAGCCAAAATTTTGGAATACTCTTTGGTCAATGAAAAAATGAGTCTTACAGATATAAAAACTGGTCAAACAGATATAGCCATTTTTATAAATCGTTTAAAAACCTACTTGCCAAACTATAAAAAGAGAATAAACGATTTTGTCAAAACAATAAAAAGAAGACAAAAAAGTGAATTGCCCCTTTATTTTGATACTTCTGTACTTAATTTGAAAGAAATCGAATTAACTAACGATAAGTTTTTAAAAGAAACTTGCGAATATCTAAAAGACTTTTGCTCTTTAGCTATTCTTTTAAAAAATGAATATCTAAAAATTAGAGATTTTTTTCAGCATTATTCCGAAAATATGGAAAAAGAACAATTTGAGACTATTAAGACAGAGCTTACCACACGAGCTAAAAAAATCGGTATAGACTCTTTTCAATTCGCTGAAGAGAGTTGTCGCCAACTAAATTTTCTCCTAGAAACTCACATCTCTTCTTTAATATTTAACATTATACGTATTGGTGTAAAAATCAATGAGTTAGGGGTACAAAAGAGAGCTGACACTGACACCTACAGTCACATTTACGTAGATTATATCAAAGCCACCCACCCCACAAATCCAAGGAAAGTTCCCTTTATAACCACTGATCTTGAACGTTATTTAAATGGTGGCTTTGTACACTTGTATGAAAGGGATAAAGAGACAGATAATAAAAAGGAATTACAATCCACGAGTTCATTAGACCGCCATAAAACTCTTTTGCGCTTTTTAAGTCGTTTATTTTTTAATGATGATAGTTTAAACCACTTTAATAATCTTCTTTTAAGTACAATCAAACTGGATGGTACAGATAAGCATTACTTTGAAAAAGTAATGGATGTGTACAAATTTCTTAAAAATGACTCTGAACATGTAGGAGCGATAAAAAATGACTCTAAACTTTTAGAAGGGATAAAAAGGAAAGTAATGGAGGATCATACAAAAAAATATTCCGATCTTCTTTCTTTCGATAAACTATTTGATGTTTGGAAAATCGTCTTACAAGTTTGCGACCAAAACTTTTTAGGACGATTTTCACTAGAATTAAAATGGGCTGAAGCTTGTTTATTTAATGAGGATTCAACAAAACAAGGGGCTCAATATGTTCAGATCATTGCAGATAAGGATTTTATTGAATTTAGAAATTCCTCCTTTAGAACTTTTAATGCCAACAATGATTTTTTGCCATCGGCTAAACTTTGGGAAATCTGCACCACAAAGATCCCTAAGGTTGACTTGACAAATAATTCAATAAAATTTGATCATTCGATCTTCTTTGTGCTAGAAAAAATTCATTTTTCAGAAGATCCCTCACTTAACGCTCAAGTCGAATTGGATCTTTTAAAGTATCGTGAAATGATTATTGCGCTAGGTTTTGATATAACAGAAAAAAAATAGCCTCAAGTTTTTGCTTTTTTGTTCATTTTAGAAAGCAAATTGTAAAGCGATAAGCCATGGATCAAAATTCCCATAGGTACTTCTATATAAAGAAAAAGAAGGCTTAAAGGAAATTGCTCCATGGCATTTGCTTGTAAAAGGTAAGCTAAAATAGGTGTAATTCCCAAACCTATAATTCCGGTAACATTCCAAAGAATTGCTAGCCAATAATTCTTGCGATTTGTTACTAATCGCCCCATGATAGGAGCTGTTAACCCAAAAAAAACGTTATTAATAGTAGCGTAGGCTGCAAACACAAGAGGCAATTTATCGACAAAATTTGGAAGAAAAACATACGTTATGCCAAAAATCCGATAAAATTGAATAGCCACAAGCCACTCGGATGGGATTTCTTTAGTTAAAGTTTTTAATGTTTTAGAACTTGCAATAATCACAATCGAAAATAGTATCGGAATGTAAAATGCAGGTAATTTTTTATAAAAAGCAACGTTTTGCCAATCTTGGTTAATCGATAGGTAGATAGCTCCAATTAATAAAAAGGTAAATAACCAGTAGATTCCAAGAAGAATAATATTCCGTTTTTTTTCATTAAATCTAGCTAATTCAAAAGCCTTACTATAAAAACCAGAAATAACAACAATGATAAAGAGAGACAAAAGAAGAATTAAAATAAAAAAAATAGAAGAAAAAATCATTATTGTCTTAATACGTTAATTTCTTTCAATAATTCTTGACTGCTCGGTCGTTTTGCAGGATCCGGATCAAGCATTTTTAAAATAAGCGGCCTAACAACACTATATTTATTATCGAATAAAAATGCATTAAAGGATTCGTCGTGTTTTTTCACTCCCAGCCAACCATCAACTTCTGTTTGGTAAGGGTAAGAGCCACCCGTTAATAAATAGTACAAGACAATCCCTAAATTCAAAATATCCAATTTGCTATTTCTCTCGATAAAACCGTTTAAATCATTGCGCATGACGCTCGTTAAAAGTAAAACAAATTCTTCCTTTGGAATTCTATCTTGAGTTCTTGCCCCTAAAATCTTAAATCGTAAAAGCATGTTTTCTTCTAAATGAATTTCTGGAAAGCGCGCTTGATAATCTTCAAAAACTTGTTGCAAATCCTCAACGGTACGCGCCGATCCTAAATCGCTTATTTTTAAAGTAAAATCATCATTTGCTTCTTGAGCTACTAAAATATTGCCTTCTTTAATATCTCCATGAAAAATGCCATTTTCATGAAACCAATTTAAAGCATCTATCAATTGCCACATCCATTTTATATATTGATTTATGCTAAAAGAATCCCCAAGTTGTGGGCTCCAATGCAACAAATTATGGGGAACGTAATCAGCTATAAACCCTTCTTTTCTAGATGAACTTAATTGAAAATAGCCACTATAGGGTGCTTCTAAACCAGGGACTGGCAAATCCAAATGACTATGCAATCTAAAAGAAGTTTTGATCGAATTACTAATTTCTATTTTTCTGGAGTATTTTTTGACTTCACGTTCATTTACATTACTAATTTCATATTCATTAACATCATTAATAATTTTTGTGACTTTTCGTTTTCCGCTTGTAAAATCCCAAATATGATAAACAGTACCTAAAGAGCCACCATCAATTCTTGATGTAAAATGGGGATCATTTTTAGTGATTAAATCTGTAAAAATAATAGAAATTCCTTGATGAGGTAAATAACTCACTGAAACTTCACGATTTATCTTTCTCGAGATTGTTTGATTAATATCTGTGAAATCTTCCTCAAATAATTGATCCATATTTTGAGAAGTTTTGCTTTGAAAATAAACATTTGCAACCCGAATGGCCTTCATTAGGCCTGTTGTGGTTATACCAGTATCATATCGTTGCGTATTTGTATGCTCTTCAATTATCGGATCTTTACTAGCATAAATGGCTCCTTCTTTACTTTTCGGCACATAAAAACGATTATTTTCAACGTCATATACATTAGTTGCGATGATTTGAGAATAGTAATTAAGCGTTTGAGGCAAATAAAAAATTGAAGAAAACTTATTTAATAAATACTCATCTAATTTTTGTTCCTCACTGTATTTTTTTATTTTACTAATATTTAAGTGTAAGCGTTTAGCTAAACTTTTGCTATTAACGTAGACGCTCTTAATTTTTCCATTAATGGTAATTTTTATCTTAACTGAGTGGTGATGTGTTTTTTCAGCAATGGCCACAAAAAGACGGGGATCCCCCGTTGAAAAAAGATCTAACCTTTTAACTGATTTACCTTGCTTAATGATTTCGCCATTTCGATCAATGGAAGAGCGAGCATCAGCGGCTACGATTTGTCCATAAAGTTGAGAGGGTGGATGAGTTGTATTAAAGTTAGGGCCGTTATTATTATTAACATAATTCATAACTAACCATTTAAAAATCAACTACTTACATAACTATTTTATCAAAATATTTTTATATATTAAAACAAAAAGGTAAGGTTTATTTTTAAAAATTGGTTATAAAATCAATTTTACGAGGGAACTAAAGAATTATTTTTCTCGTTTAGAGAGAAGCTGAAATTGATTATTTTCTTCTTCTATAGCCGTTAAAGGAGTAAATTTTTTAGATTTAAAATTATATTTCGAATTAATGAACTTATAATCTATAGGTTGAGTACCTTCCAATTCCCAATCACAAATTTTTATTTTATTTTTTAATCTATGATCATTATTGGTTTGATAGCGCGTTTCGAAATTGCTTTTGACTTTATTAAAACAACTTGTAACTTTTTTTATAAATTTATCAGTAGCTTCCTCAGCCCCAATATCTCCTTCCATACAACGCTTGCAAAGTTTTTTAGCTTTTTTTCGCAATTGCTTTTCTAATTGGGAATCGCATTGATTAACTGGAGTTGGCAAGACGTCGGTGCGATTAATCATATAATCAACTTCCGAGCCATCGATAATTGTGTTTGGAATAAATTTACAAATGATGTGTAAAATTTTTTTATGGGTCGCTTTATCTTTTGGATTTGCTGTAATGATCTGGAGGAGTTGATCGATTTTTTGAAAATCTTCTTGTTTGGCCCCTCTGACTTCCATTAATCGTCTTTTTTTAGGCGTGAAGAGTTTTTCTTCGCAAACTTCCTTATAAATGGTAAAGGGTCTATCGCAAGAAAGAGCTCCGACTGCACTTGAATGTGCCGCCTGGTAACCTTTTTTATGAGCCACCCCAACCTGCAGAGTTGCCCCTTTTAAATCGACAGAGGTAGGAACGACAGTTCCATCAGTGCGCACAGATAAATTTTCAATGGCCTTACAAAGTTGATAAAAATTTAAAACCCTTAAGTAGGCGTGTTCTTTTATAGCCTCTTTCTCGGATGGAAAACTTTCCGCACTAGAACTAGCATTACTTTTTATCTCACATCGTTTTCTTTTTTTACTATGTGATAATGTACTAATATAAGTAGCGTTTAAACTTTGAGTAATGGTAGTAGTATTAATAGTCATCTAATATCATCTATAATTTTGAACAATTATAAATGATTATTACTTAAAAAACTATAAATAACTTCTTTATATATTAAAAATATAAGATAGTTATTAATTTATGATTTAAGTAAATGATCAACATCGGAAGATGTAATGATAAAAGCCCCTTTTTCTTTTAAAAATTGAAGAGTTCTAAATTCATCATCTGGATCTAAGTTCACCCCTTTACATCCTTCTTGAATAATGTAAACCGTAAACCCTAGTTCTAATGCATCTAAGGCCGTAAATTTAACGCAATAATCTGTAGCTAAACCAACCAGAAAAAGCTTTTTTATAGAATAATTTTGTAACAGTTTATTTAAATTAGTCTCTTTTACGTGATTATTATCAAAAAATGCGCTGTAACTATCAATTAAGGGATCTGTTCCTTTATAAACAATATGCTTAATAGGTTTGAGAAGTAATTGTGAATTAAGCTCACTGCCTTTTGTCCCTTGAACACAATGCATGGGCCACAAAATTTGTTCGTGTTCTTCGATCGTTATTGTTTCCCCTATTTTCTTTTGATGTGTGGTAGCAAAACTACAATGATTTAGGGGATGGAAGTCTTTTGTGGCAATAATGGTTGTAAAAGGTTTTAAAGTTAGAGCATTGATAATGGGAATAATAGGAAAACTATCTTTAATACCTAAAGCTCCCCCTTCTAAAAAATCATTTTGAACATCAACAATTAATAATGCTGTCATAAATTATTCAGTAGATAAATAAACATCCGAAGTTTGACTTCGAATCGATTGAATTAAGTCTATTTTTAAATCATGGAGATTTTTTTCCATTCCAACGAAGTATTGATGGGGATTTAACAAACGTTTGACACCAAACGGAAATTGGCGCAATCCATCGATTGTATGTTGCCTGATATCTTGTAAAGTCGGCAATTTATAAACAAGCTTACCCTTTATAAAAATTGGCACAAGCAAATCAACACTAGTGGTTTCTTTTTTTAATTGTTTTTTCTTAGTCAGATCGATCGGATCAATCATGTAACCCGAATTTTTACACCCTAAATGCACATCATAAATCAAATCTGCTATGTTTCCTTTTTCAGAAAAAAACCGTTTGACTTGCAAAATTCCAGGATTTGACACCTTTTGTAATTGTTCTGAAAGCTTTAGTTTATATTTCCAATTTTGATTTTGGTCTCTAATGGCAGACAATTTGTAAACACCATCAAAAGAAGATTGACTTTTGCCAGTTGCTAAACTTGTCCCAACCCCCCAAACATGAATTTGAGCTCCTTGTTTTTTTAATTCGCTAATGATTTCTTCATCTAATTCATTGCTAGCCATTATAAAAGTGTCGTTAAAACCCGCTTGATCTAATAATTCTCGACTTCTAATACTAATATCAGCTAAATCACCAGAATCTAATCGTATTCCAAGGAGTTTTTTGTTTTTTGTCTTTAACCACTTACCAACTTCAATAGCCTTTTTCACACCCTCAATAGAATCATAGGTATCTACTAAAAAAACACAATTAGATGATAAGTTTTTGGCATACGTTTGAAATGATTCCAACTCATCGTCAAATGCCATGACCCAACTGTGAGAATGAGTTCCTCTTACAGGGATATTAAATATTTTGCCTGCCAAGACATTTGAGGTGGCTTCACACCCTCCGATGTAGGCTGAACGAGAAGCTGTTAAAGCCCCATCGATCCCTTGCGCTCTCCTCATTCCAAATTCAATCACTGGATCCCCTTTTGCTGATAAAAAAACTCTTGCCGCTTTTGTTGCAATTAATGAGGGGAAATTCACTAAATTAAGTAAAATACTTTCTAAAATTTGACATTCTATTAAAGGTCCTTGGATGCGTAAAAGTGGTTCATAAGGAAAAACTATAGTTCCTTCTGGGATGGCGTGAAGATCGCAGCTAAAAGTCAAATTTTTCAAATAATCGAGAAATTTCTTATCAAATAGCTTTTTTCCGTCTGCTGTTTTTAATTGAGATAAATATCGCAAATCATCTTCAGAAAAGTTAAATTTTTGCAAAAATTCAATGACTGCTTCTAAGCCCGAAGCAACGGCGAAACCTCCTTGAAATGGCAATTTCCTAAAAAAAAGATGAAACACAGCTTCTTTTTTTTCAAGGCCGGCTTTCCAATAACCATAACACATAGTAAGTTGATACAAATCTGTTAGTAAGGCTAAAGAACTATGCATAGAAAGTGAAGAAGGCATTGATAACCCATATTTTTTTAAGATTTGTATTCTATCAAAAATTCTTCTTTTGAGACTTTATATATTTCTTGTAAAATAAGATTTCTTTAATTTTTAAGGCTTTACTATGAAAATCGTATTAACAGTTAGTCTTTTCTTAATAGCGTGCTTCGCAAACTATGCTTTAAGCGACGAAATTGTTTTTAAAGAAAATTTACGCTTAGCTAAGGGTGGCGATTACATTGTCACAGCCCAAAACAAAATGTTAACGATTTTTCTTATCCAAGAAAAAGATGAACATACAGTCACGATTGACGAAATTAGTGCGCCGACACACAGTATTGGTAAATATAGACATAATTGGAAAGGATGGATTGAACAAGGAGCTCCCTACAACTCTTCTTGGGTTAGATATACTTTAGATTTGCAAACCGGCGGGATGCTTGACTATTTTTCTTTTACAAAAAATAGTTGGTTTAGCCCAAAAGAAAATAATTTTTTAACAACACTTCTTAACTTGCCTATGCAAAGAATTTCCAATCAAGAAAGAAAAAAAGTTGGGAACTCAACCTATAGACAGCTTTGGCAACCAAAAATGATATTTGAAGGTCAAACCATCCCCAATGTATGTTTTAGCGCTTGGACAGCTAAATGGCCCAACGATGGTAGTGAATTATCAGGTAGAACAGTAGAACTTTACACACCTGAAATAAATAGTGGTTATCCAAGCTATTTTCCTTATTGGCTTCAGGTGAGTCGGGCTGTTGGAAATGCTAAGATTAGAATTATTGACTCTGGTATCAATGCTCGTTCATTTTATAAAAAAATTCCTAAATGAACAAAGTTATGAACAATGAAAATTTAGAAATTATCCTATTTAATTTTATTGACTTAAGGATTGGTTCCCCTTTTCACTTTTCAACTTAAACGACTAATATCCAACAACTTAAGTGGTTTAGTCGTTTTCCATAAAAACATTATTTTGATTCAATTAATCTTTATACCTAGGAATTGCGTTCATTTAAGTTAAAAATGTTAACAGTTTTTCCCCATTTTTATGCTCTTTTATTCTGTAAAAATCAAAAAAGGGTATACTTTTTGCATACATTAGATCTTTTTTGAACCTTTTTGTTTACAAGTTGATCAAAGAACACTTTTCAGAAAGGGGGAAGATTTGATCCATTAGTCCCCTAAAAGAATATGTTTTGCAGTATATAACATTTGATTTATGATGAGTTATTTCATAGTATCTAGGTCTAATTTATGCCAATATTTAAAAATCGCACATATTCTTTAAGAAAAAGTCGTCATGTCCTAAAGTGGGCCAATGACTGGTACAAAAAAAAAGGATATACACTCCCCCCACATCAATTATCCTTTTTAGAAGATCGATTAGAAAAGTTAGATCATGCCTTATTGAGCCAAAATAAGGAATTAGCTAGTGATCTCGCAAAAGAGTTAGAAGATTTTGGAAAAGATAAGTTTAAAAAAAGTATGTTCGAGTATTCTTCCGAACTTTTTTTTGCTGTAGCTTTTGCGTTAATAGTGGCGACTTTAGTCCGACAAATGTGGTTTGAGCCAATGGAAATCCCAACAGGATCTATGAGACCTACATTTAAAGAACAAGATCATCTCATAGCCTCCAAATTACCTTTTGGCATAAATCAACCCTTAAGCACGGATCACTTGTACTTTGATCCAAGCCTACTTCATCGTACAGGCATTGTTATTTGGTCAGGTGATAATATTCCCCTACCAGATACAGATACAACTTATTTTGGAATTTTTCCTTATAAAAAAAGGTATGTCAAACGCTTAATGGCAAAACCTGGAGATATTGTCTATTTCTACGGTGGTAAACTGTATATTTTAGATAAAGAAGGAAAGTTTAGAGAGGAACTTTTAACAGCCGATTGGATGAAAAATATAGAATCTATCCCTTTCATCCGTTTCGAAGGTGATGAGATTTTGAATGGCCAAAAAGAGATCGTGTTTAAACAAATGTATTTACCTTTAGCAAAAGCTAACTTCAATATATTTGGTGAAACATCTGGCAAAATTTACAATGGAAAAGAATGGGTAAATGATGATCCTTTAGCAATCAATAATTCCCATGATTCCATTAAAAGCTACGCAGACTTTTGGGGTATAAAAAATTATGCTATGGCTCGATTACTAACTAAAGAGCAATTACAAAAAAATGGGCAACTTCCTAAAAACATGGAAACAACCCCTTTATACCTAGAACTAAGACATACACCAAATCTTACCTATCCAAAACCTATTTTATACCAAACAGATTATGGAAATCGAATGATGATTCCAGGTATGACAACCATTATTCCTCTTAACAATGAACATATTAAAGCGATAATGGATAATATGTACACTGCACGTTTTGATGTAAAAAATGGCCTTGCGAAGAGATATTCTTATGAAAGTCGTGATTACAATCCATCTATAAATCCAAGCTTTAACAATTTAGAAGATGGACGTTACGAGTTTTATTATGGTGATGCTTATAAAATAGGTTTTGGAGCAATAGAATACAAACTGCCAAAAACTAATCCTATATATAGTTATGACCCTCATTATGTACAAAAATTATTTAATCTAGGTATCGATTTCAATAAAGCTTATGAGCCATCTTCAGCTTATACATTAGCTGTACCTCATCGATATGCCTATTATCGCAACGGTGATTTATATTTACTTGGAGCGCCTATCCTTAAAAAAGACGACCCCGTTCTACAACAATTCGTTAAAACTGAAGTAGAAAAAGCGGCACAATCTTCAAAAGAAAGACCTTATGTAGCTTTTATCGATCACGGTTCTCCTGTGAAAAATGGTCAAATTGATGCGACTTTTATGAAATCATTTGGATTAAAAATTCCTGAAAAACAATATTTAGTTTTAGGTGATAACCATGCGATGAGCGCAGACAGTAGAGTATTTGGATTTTTACCAGAAGCTAATTTACAAGGAGCTCCTGCAGTTATCCTATGGCCACCCGGAGCTCGCTTTGGCTTTCTTCCTCAACATCCATACGCAATATTTGTTACTCCAAGATTAATTATTTGGGGGCTTGTATTATTAATATTGGCATTGTGGTACATAATTCATAAAAGAAGAACTAGTCGCCCTCTTTTTAAAAAAATAAAGCCTGAAGGGAATAAAGCGTTTAAACTTCCTTCTTAAAGAAAATCGCTTTCTTAAAAAATCTACGCTCCAAAGAACATAAAAAAAATACCATTTGCTAGTAGCAAATGGTATTTTTTTTAATCAAATTAATGAATGATAACATGAGGATTGCATTTATCAAAAAAGCTTAAGCAAAAGACAACATTTTAAACAGTCAAGATCTCTTTTGCTTATTCAATCTTTTTAAGAATAAATCAATTAACGGTTAGTTTGGAAAATGGCCACTTATAATTTCTTCAAAATCGTGTTCATTTACATCGCCCACATTTTCCATTAAACCAGGAGTTGAAAGTAATTCTAAGGTAACAAGAAGATTATCGTATGTCTCGGCTGGAAGCATGACTACTTCCCCTTCACTAGAAGTAATTCTATAATGTTGACGCTCTGAAATAATTGTTTCAATAAGTTTCCCTAACTGCTCTTTCGCAACCTCTGCTGAAATTGTTTGCATCATTTTAAAATCCTTATCCATTACTAACTAAAGAAGTTTAGCTAAATCTCTTAAATAAGGCATACAGACCAATATGATCGTGTATGCCGTGAATTAGAAACCACTATAAAAAAAATTAAGTTTATGTGCTACGATTTAAAAATATATAAAATAAATATTTATGCTTTTACTATAGCCATAGTTGTTTTTTCACCGTTCAAATCCCACTCAAAACCATCATTTGGTGAAAAAATTACTTCTATCGCTAAAATCTCTTGGTTAATATAAGATTTATGCAATTCATAAGCTTTTATAGTTTTTTCTGTAGCGTCAATGGTTACTCTTATCCTATCTGTAACAGCTAGATTGGCATCGCGACGCATTGAATTTAACTTATTCACAAGCTCTCTAGCAAGACCTTCTAAAATCAAATCCTCATTTAACATCGTTTCTAAGGCAATGGTAATATTGCCTTGATTAGCAGCCACTAATCCTTCATGCACTATGCGTTCAACCTGCACATCTTCAGGAGTTAAAGTAAATTCCTCACCGCCTAAATGAATGATGACATTATTCCCACTCATTAACTGACCAAGCTCAATTTGAGAAAATCCGGAGATCGTCTCTTGCGCTTGTTTCATCCATTTTCCAACTTTTTTACCTAATACTCTAAAATTTGGTTTTGCTTTAAGCATAACAAATTTTGATTCATCATTAACAAAGTCGATCTCTTTAACATTTAGCTCATCAGAAATTAACATCTGATGCGCTTTAAGCAACTGTTGCGCTTCTAAATCCGCTGTAACAATATAAGCTTTGCTTAGTGGTTGTCTAACTTTAAGTTTATTATCTTTTCTTAAGGCATGCCCCATACTAACTGTCATTTGTACAGCGCTCATTTCTTGCTCTAAAGTCTCATTTCTAGCCTTTAGATCATAAACTGGAAAGGAGCATAAGTGAACAGAATCAGGCATAAACTCTGACTTTAAATTTTGATAGATCGCTTCACTGATAAACGGTATAAAAGGTGCTGCTATTTTTGTAAGATCGATTAACACTTTATAGAGAGTTTCAAAAGCTTCTTGTCTATCAGGTGAATCCTCTTCATTCCAAAATCTTCTACGAGATCTGCGTATATACCAGTTAGTTAATTGTTCAATAAAACTTACGAATGGATCTACAGCACGACTTAAATCATAATCGTCCAACCCTTCTTCAACATCTTTGACTAATTTATTTAATAACGACAAAATCCATTGATCTAAAATGTTGTTAGGAAAACTAGGTGATTGTTTTGGTTGCCATTTATAGATTCTCGCATAGGTAACAAAGAACGAATAGGCATTCCACATAGGTATAAGAACTTGACGCATTGTTACCTCAACCCCAGCTTCTGAAAAGCATAAATCTTCCGCTTTCACTGCTGGGCTATGCATCATGTAGAGCCTTATCGCATCGGCTCCATATTTTTTTACAACAACCATAGGGTCTGGATAATTGCGCAATCTTTTAGACATTTTAGATCCATCAGACGCTAAAACAATTCCATTTACGATAACATTCTTAAAAGCTGGTTGATTAAAGAGAGCTGTGGACAAAATCATCAAGGTGTAAAACCATCCCCTTGTTTGATCCAATCCTTCTGCAATAAAATCAGCTGGAAAATTTTGATTAAAAAATGATTCATTTTCAAAAGGATAATGATTTTGAGCATATGGCATAGAACCAGATTCGAACCAGCAATCAAATACTTCGCTAATTCTACGAAACGTTTTCCCATCTTTTTCAAAAGTTAAACCATCTATAAAGTGGCGATGAAGATCATCAGCTTTTTTTCCAGTTAACTTTTCTAACTCATTTAAACTACCAATAACAACAACCTCTCCATCACCAGCTCGCCAGATAGGAATGGGTGTTCCCCAGTAACGGTTGCGGCTGATTGCCCAATCTCTTGCCCCTTCTAACCATTTACCAAATCTTCCTTGTTTAATATGCTTGGGTGTCCAAGAAGTTTTGTTATTAGCTTCTAATAAAGCTGGTTTTATTTTTTCTACAGATACAAACCAAGTTGTCACGGCTTTATATATTAAAGGGACATCAGATCGCCAACAAAACGGATAGCGGTGATGGATAGTAGACTGATGAAATAAGTGATTGGCTTGTTTTAATCTTTTAATAATGTCTTTATCAGCATCTTTGACAAAAAGGCCTGTGTATTCTGGAATTTCATTTGTAAACTTGCCGTTATTATCAACTGGACAAACAAGAGGCACGTTTGCCCTTTGACAAGCATAAAAGTCAAGCTCACCAAAAGCTGGAGCGCAATGAACTAAACCTGTACCTTCTTCTAAGGAAACGTTAGGATCTAAAATAACTTTAAAAGCCCCCTCTGATGCTAGATCCTTAAAATACGGGAACAATGGCTCATACTCAAGCCCTTCAAGTTCACTACCTTTCCAATGCCTAATTACAGTAAATTCAGTATCGTCTTTAAAATATTTAAAAAGATTAGATTGGCTTAATATATAATTCTTCTTTGTTTGATTATCCTGAATTTCAACATAATCAATGTCTGAGCCTGCCATGATAGCTAAATTTGAAACGAGCGTCCAAGGAGTTGTGGTCCAAGCAAGTAAAGAAGTATTTGGATTTGAGCGTAAAGAGAAAGCCACTGTGATGGCGGGATCGTCAACCTCTTTATAATTTTCCCCAGCTTCAAAATTGGATAATGGGGTTCCAAGTTTTGGAGAAAAAGGCATAACTTTAAAGCCTTCATACACCAATCCTTTTTCGTATAGTTGCTTAAACACCCACCATACTGATTCCATAAAAGTTAGGTCCATGGTGCGATATGTTTGGTCAAAATCCACCCATCTTCCCATACGCTTTACGATATCTTTCCATTCACTGGTATAACGAAGAACGATTTTGCGACATTCTTCATTAAAGTTAGCTATTCCAAATTTTTCAATTTCAGGCGCTCCAGACAATTGAAAAGCTTTTTCAATTTCTTGCTCTACCGGCAAACCGTGACAATCCCATCCAAATCTTCGTGGTACGTGAAATCCCTTCATTGTTTTATAACGTGGGACTACATCCTTAATGGTACCAGCTAAAAGATGCCCATAATGAGGAAGTCCTGTCGCAAAGGGGGGCCCATCATAAAAGGTGTAGTGGGTTAAATTGGAGGTAAGTTCTAATGATTTTTGGAAAATATTATTTTCATTCCAAAAATTTAAGATACGCAATTCCCGTTCGTCAAAGGATTCGCTTGGGAGAGCATCAAACATAGTAAACCTTGTAAAACAATTAAAATTAAACTGTTATGATAAAAGCTGTTTTTGATTCTGTCTAGACAAAATAAAAGTTAACCATTAATATTATAGTGTATTACCAAGGGGATGTAAAGGTTTCGACTAGGAAATCAAGTCTTGGTTGCATGCAGAGGATTTCGGTTGGCCTCTTAAAAAAACCGGAAAAACAATAAATGTCGCAAAAAACAACGACAAAGTAATTCCTCTTTTTAACGAAGTGGAGCTACAAGCGGCAGCATAATAGTTAATTCTATTTGCTACCCCAGTAATTCTTAATTGGACCAAGGATAAGAAATTACTGTTATTTACTTGGTGTGGATAAAGTTTCTCGTTCGTCTTTAGGGGGCTTTATTCGAGATTAATGAAGACGTTTTACTTTCAGTGTCGTGTTCTGCATAGAAAGTAAATAATTTTCAGAACACTAAGCATGTAGTGATCATGATGTAGTTTGCCAAGGACGAGAGTTCGATTCTCTCCATCTCCAAACGAAAAAAAATAATATTAAGAAAAGCCCTAGATTATATTAGATTTAAATTAGAGCGACGAAGTTAAACCTCGCGGTTTAATAAGGAGTGATAAGTTAAAGATGATGTGATCTAGGGTTTTTTATTAAATGGAAAGCATTATCTAAGACCTAAATATGGTCAGCATGGCTTCGTTATTATTCACCTAAAATTGTGTGTTTTATGAGAATAAGTTATCTTTTTTTGCTTCTTATCTTTACAGCCTGTTCCTCAGACTCAAATAAAAGATTGGATAATATCGAGGAAATCAAAAAAGATTTTATCGCCACTATTTTAACCGAAAGCGTTTTAGATGAAGGACCTTTTCAAATGAATTATCATCTGAGAGCCGTTCTATTTTCAGATAATGTTGTGAGCATCATGGGAGATATTTTTGTATTTGCACATCTACCACATGGATGGAATCGCTATGAAGGTAAAACATATGTTAAAACCAATGGCTCTTTCGAAGAAATCGTATTAAGTGATTTATTTCCCAAGCCCAGTCAAAAGGAATTTCTACGGAGCTATTGCGAAAACTTTTTCAAGCATCATGGCAATTGTAGCTACTTTAGAGGATCTGATCCATTATGTAATCATCTCGATCAAGAACTTATTAAGACATTCGTAGTGGATCACGAATCTCTTATTTTAGTTTTCCAGCCTTATACTGTAGGTGGATTGGGTGATGTTCCCTTTACAGTTCAAATTCCATTCACTGAGTTAACTGGAAAATGGCAACCAGCGAATCCACTGGAAAAGCATTTACCCATTACTAAAAACTTTCTTTCTTCATGGAATAGGGATAATTGGGTCAGCGATGTCCAAGAAGACCACTCGATCGCAGGGCGAGGCTAAATAAACCATTCCACATTTTTCCATGTGCCTAAATCCTTTTTCTTAACTTGAATTCTTGTCTTCCAATCATCGACATGAATCTCTAATTTATGACCGTCTGGATCGAGGAAATAGAGAGACTTCCCAGGTGAGATGTTATCTTTAAATATTTTGATATCATTGCTGATAATTTTCTGACTCAGCAACTCAAAATGTTCATCACTTACACTGAAAGCATAATGAGTGTAACAAGGATTTGCAATCCGTTTTTCATCCTGATTCAGGCAAAACCAAAACTCTCTTATTAAAAAATAGGCGCCCTTATCCCATTTGCACAATGGCGTAAGCTGCAACAAATCTTTATAGAATGCAAATGAAGAATCTACATCTTTTACAGCTAATGTGATATGATTGATACCTGTGAGCATAAACTAACCTCTTTATTGCTCAAGATGACATTTTATTCCCTTCGCTTCTAAGAGCGTATCACTTTTTTTCTAAAAAAGGAAATGATCATCGAGTCGCTTATTTTTTTATTTTCTCCTGTAGCAATATAGCCCATTTTCTCATAAAGGTAGACATTGCGTTTTTCTTCAGCGATTGTAGCTAATTCAAAGAAATCTATTGTTGGAAACACATCTTCGATAAGCTTTAAAGCCTTTTGAGCAATCTTTTGATTTTGAAATTCAGAATCAATAAAAATGGGTCCCAAAAATAGAGTTCCAGGATTTGTATGCTTAACAACAATTCCCCCAACCAAAATGCTATCCTTTAAAATTTTATAAAAACCTTTTAACGGATCAGTTATTCTTATGAGAGTTTTATCTATAGGCTCACAGGCAGGATTAGTGCCATGATCTTTGTATTTGTCCAAAAGGGGTAAAAAACATTTAATTTGCAAAGCATGTAGTGTTTCAGCATCTTCTTTCGTAGCTTTTTCTAAGGTAATGGTCATAAAATCGTACATGGTTAAATAACCTTGTAGGATAGCATGCTCTGATAAGGTTTGAAAAGAAGCAATTTGCTGGGGTCAAAAGTTCTGAATGCGTCTTTCCACCTCCAAATTAAGATACAAAATGTACGGATCTAACGGTGCTTGAAAAAACTATTCTATTTTGTTCGTAATGGAGGATCCAAGTATAACCAAAGAGGTCTAATAGCTGCATTTCAGTCTTATCGTAAGAGCAGTTTGTAGGAGATGAGGTTCGAAATTAGTTAAATTTAATCAACCCCGTATTTACTTTTAAAGGGTTAGTAATTACAATGTAATTACTAACCCAAGGAAAGCTAATGCCTCATATTATTCACATAGGCAATTCATTTGGAGTAAGAATTCCTAAGACCATCATTCAACAAGCGGGATTTAAAGAAGATATGAATCTTGTTTTCACTGTTACTAAAGAGGGCTTATTAATTTCCCCTGAAAAAAAAGCTAGAGAAGGTTGGGAACAAAAATTTAACCCTTCTCTACAAAAAACTAAAGAATCTGAGAGGATTGACGACTTCTCAAATGAATTTGATAAAGATGAGTGGAAATGGTAAAGCAATTCGATGTGTATCTAATAAATTTAGATCCAACAATTGGAAGTGAAATAAAAAAAACTCGTCCCTGTGTTATTATCTCTCCTAATGAAATGCACGGTCTAAATACTGTAATCATAGCCCCTTTAACTTCAACCTGCAAAAAATACCCCACGCGTATTGCCCTTTTTTTTGAAAATAAAGAAGGTTATGTCGTTTTAGATCAAATACGTACAGTCGACAAATCGCGACTGGTAAAACGTGTAGGAAAAATTGAAAAAGAAACCGCTCAAATGATCCTTGGGATTTTGCAAGAAATGTTTGCCTGAATAATAATTGCTATAGATGAAAGTTTTCATAACAAAATTTCATCTTTTGCCTTTGATAGAATTTTAAATCAGTTACTGAAAAGAACTATAATTTTTAAAAGAAGCTGTTCCATCTCCTTCATCTGTAGCAAATATCTTTATCATATAGAGTTGAGTTTTTACCTCATTCATTTTTTTTACAATATTTTGTCTTAATAGTAAGGCTAGATCTTGTTCATCTTTAGATCCTCCTTTTGTCATGACCTCAAAGGGAGTTGTTTGTTGAAATAATTCTTGGCAAAGATTACTATAATTTATCTTCCACTGATTAACTTTTTCTTGGGTAATCGTCGGAAATATTTTTTCCTCATCAATAAGCGTTGCTTTTACATCTTCGTTTAAATCAGACTCAAAAACTAAACAGTAATTTTTACCAGCTTCTGGACTATCCTCTACTTTATATTTGATACCATAGCTGCTTTCAATATTAGAAACACTTTTGCAAATCGCCTGTTCCCATTTAGTTTCGAGGTAATTTTTTTGCTGAAAAGAAAGGTGAAACGTTTGTATACGAATCAATAAATCAGTTAAATCTTCATTTTTTATTTTTACCTGATCACATACATTTTTCCCTTGCTCTATTAACATTTTCTTAAAAGCAGAATCATTGCTTCTCCAAAAATCATTTTTAACTCTTCCATAAAGGGGATCTCCTTCGCTCTTTGGAAATAGTACAACGCATCCATCGGTTATATTCCCCGATTGATCTTGACATTTCCAATAATCATTTCCTTTCCAAACAAAAGAAATATTCGCAAAGTTCGTTTCACAAGCCATTTATATACCTTGAGTTAGATTATATTTATTGATTAAGATTGTAGCCCAATATAAAGATCTAAAACAATGTTTTTATGATCAGTGGCTCTTTCATCATACACCTCAAAATCTGTCTTATAAGAACGGTGTCCGCCTAATTGCTTCGGAGTCATTTCCCATATCTCTTCCCAAGCATTCACAATAACATCAGGCATTGGAGCGGGTGTTGTTGTAAACTTGGCATATTGTTGTTTTGGAATCACTAGCTGTCGAAATCCCTCTTGCAATTCAGTCGTAAATTCACACACCTCTTCCCCAATAAAATAGGTATACGCCCCCTTATGCTCACTTTCGTATTTTGTATAAGCACAATAGGTTGTACCAGAACTTTTGCAATTTAAAATTTTTTTCGCTAACCTTTGATGGAAATATTTTTGAACACAAGGAAAAATACTCCCTTTCATTTTGTTTATCTCTTGTTCGTAACTTGTCCGCACACAAAGGCCAATTAATTTTATTTCAGACATTTTGACTAGTTCTTTTTGCATCTTACCTCTTTTAAATTTCAAGACATTAAATAATACGAAGTTGTACAAGCTTTTCAGCTATTATAATAAGCTCACTTCTGGTCGTTACATTGAGTTTATTTTTTACCGATTCTAAATAATGTTCAACTGTTCTCTCTGATAATTCAAGAGCACTTCCGATCTTGCTATAAGTATGTCCTTTTTTAAGCAAAAGCAAGCATTGTATTTCTCTTTTCGAAAGTGCCAAAAGCTTTTTCCATCCACAAGCTTTTATTAGATTGGCTCTGTTTCCCGAAAAGTATAAACTATCTTTGTCTAAAGGAATGGATTCTTCCTTTAAATCTTCTAGCAAAAGTCCCTGTGAGAGAATTTGAATTAAACGAGAATCCAATTGACTCGTAAAGTATTCCATGAAGGAACTAAACATGGGTTGTTCGTTCATAAAAAGCTGATATAAAGGTCTTTTAGTAGAAAGCCCTGAAAAACAACATGTTTCAATATAATCTTTTTGATGCTTTACTAGTACCATACCGTGATCCATTTGAAAAAATTTAGCGCGTTCCCGATAAAATTTTTCGCTTCCTGGAAATTGACGATTATATACATCTAAATAAAAACCTTCTTTAAGAAGATTTTTATCATTAACTAAGGGATTACGACTCAATTCTCCTGACTCTACCAAAAAGCGATCTTGGTCTGGGCAAGTTGTTACCCAACTAACCATACCACTATCATAAATCCTTACGTAACCGAACACAGTTATAGCAAGTTGGTAACAAAAGTTTTTACTAAGTTCACGTACTCGATCAACTGATAGATCAAAATTTTTATAAAATTGCGATGTTGAAATATTCATTTTAAAGCAAACTTTGCTGTTTCAAAATTTTTATATAAAGATCATAAAACGGATCACTTGGTATATGTCCCATTCCGTCTACTAAAAGATAGGTGGAATTCTTTATAATCTGACTTAAGGCATAACCGTGGTCTTTAGGAAATATAGGATCTTCAGATCCATGTAAAATGACTGTTGGAGTTTGTACTTTGGAAGGAGCAACACGGATCAATTCTTCTGAATGATGAGTGTTTAACATCTTAATGTGGTTAAGTATCCCTTGTTCGTATCGCACTCTTGTAAGAAATTCTTCTTGCATTTCCCGATTAATCTTTGCATCTAAAGGAAATGTAGAACCACTCAATTGATTCCAGCCTTCCATTCGCTGCACTAACTTTTCCTTATGACTTTGAGGAACAATCTCCATAAATTGAAACATCCAATCAAGATAATTTTGTTTAGGTGAGGAAAGTGTAACATTTTCATCTAATGATTTTCCAGCATAGGCCAAATTCATTGGACGAATTTCACAAGTAGAACCTAGTAAAAGAATAGAATATACTCTTTGAGAAAAATACCCAGCCATTATCTCAGCTATAAAAGCTCCTAATGAAACACCAAATATATAAACTTTTTCAACGCCTATAAAATCTAAAAGTCCAATGACATCTTTTGCCATATCCATTAAATTATATGGTTGTAATTCAAAATTAAAAGAGGTTGATAACCCCGAATCTCTATGATCAAATCGAATAACAAAAAAACCTTCTCGTACCAATTGTTCGCAAAAACTCCTATGCCAAAGAACGCCTTGACAGCATCCTCCCATTATTAGAAGTAAAGATTTATTTCCTTTATTTCCAAATGTTTCGTACCATATATCGATTGCATTAGCTTTTGCTATATGCCCTTTGCTTTTATTAGAATCATTGTGTTTTAAAAACATATCATTACCTTTTTTGTTAAGAAAGGTAGAGTTTAAAATATCTAAAACGATCTAACTAGGGGGAAAAACCCCTAATTACTGGAATTAACCCATATTGATAATTTTTTAATATTCAATGAAAACGATAATGAGTTTTAAAACTGAAAGCAAAAGAGAGAATCCCTTTTAATAACAGTTATAAATGCAACTGCATTTATAACTGTTATTGGGAGATTTAGTTAAGATTGCTTTACAAAGGGAGGATTCCAACTTCCAACCAAAGCTTCATTCTTCGGCGCATAAAGTCGCATCGTCAGATTAAAGGGACCTTTTGGAGCTGGAAGCCAATTCTCTGTTTTATCAGCGCCTGGATTTTCGTTTGAAAAATACAAATCTAAAGATCCATCTTCATTATATTTAAATGGCATCCAGCTACTTAAAGCAAAACGATTTAGGCTGTTATCAACTTGATAGCCCTGTTCATCATAAAGCGTTATTGACCAAAAGGCTTGAACGGGTGGGAGATTATCTTTATCAAAATGAATAGTATAACTGTTATTGCCATCCAAGGCATTATGGTTGAAATCAAATAGATTAAGAGGATAGATAGCGTCTTCTGGCAAATTGGCTCCAAGGCCTTGTTGAGCTATTATGGCACGTTTTAAATAATAATTACCATAAACACCCATTGTATCGGTATTCATCGACCATCCGTTTTCAACTCTAGCAATGGAAGGAAGTTTCCACTTCATTAACTCAAGAGCTGCTTCACGACCACGTATTAGACTTTCCTTTATTTTTGGGGAAAGATTATTCACATCAAAACTTTTCCCAGATTCAAAACCTATCCGTTTTAAAAGAGCTAACATAGGTTCGTCTGTAATGTGTGGAGAATGCACCTTAAGTAACTCGGCGGCGTAGGCAAAAAATTGATTTGCAGACATTTTTTCGACAATCTCTTTGGGAGCGGTTGTTACATCAATTTCTTGATGAGCTAAAGGCGATACCCTACCTTTATCTTCTAATAAGCTTATTTTTAAACCTGACTGAATTTTATGAACCGCTTCGTAATCGTTGGGACCGTCAGTTTTTATTCGTCCAATAACCCAAACATAAGGAGTTGGTGCTTTGATTACTTGAACACCTTCTGGAAGTTTGCCGCTCCAACTTTGAGGAATTATAGCAAATTTTTCAGCTTTGGTTCCAGTAGTCCTCCAACCCGGCGAAGCAAAGACATCTGTCCACATATCTAACATGGGTAACAAATAATAGCGATTATTTGTGTCTGGAACAGATAAAATTATAGGTCCTTTTGTCAAATCAAGCCAACTTGAAGAATATAAGGTATCAAAATTTGGACGAACTACTGTTCTCATTGTTGCGGTAGGATAGGCTTTAATGTTAGCAAAAGTGTTCATTGGCCCAAAGCCTGGCACTTTTCCTTCTTCAACACTTGTCATTTGTTTTCTGGTAACATCCATTGTCACTAATGGATAAAAATAAAGATAAGCATTTAGTCCAATATTATACGCTTCTTTTTCAGACAACTCTTCTGAGAGAGAATAAGAAGAACTAAAGACTAAAAGTAAATGATTAATAAAAAGAACTACCCAAGTTTTGTTCATAAGAATTCCCTTAAATAATTGGCTTTTTTTTAACTAAAAAGCTGTTATTTGGTTTCTTACCAGATGAAATGTTTAGAATATAGATTTTTTTTAAAGCTTGCGTAATTAATTCTAAACTCGTTAAAAAGCAATTATTTAGGACAATTTTGATCAATCCATTTATAAACGTCATGTTTACATTTTTGACGTTCTTTTTCCCAAAGTTGATTGATTTTTTCTTTGGATATTTTGGGATTGTCTTGCAAAGATTTTTGCACAAAATTGATATAGGCCCACTCTTCTTTTGGCTCAACAGAGGTTATTTTTCGTCTTTCATATTCACTTTGCCACATTTTAGCAAATTCTAGATAAGTTGGCGGTTTTCCTTCTATCCATCGCTCATTTAACCAATCTATTCCAAACGCTGTGAAATGAAAATGATCCCCAATTAATTGCTTAAAAAAAAGTCGTGTTTTTAGATCATTTTTGTAGGATCCCTTTAGCATAAGTTCATTTTCACTTAATAAATAACTCTTGCCACGAATAGCTCTTGAAATTGAGGGAAGGGTTGAAATAGAGATTTTTTCTCCCGTTTCAAGAAAATGCAAGATTCGGTGTACTAAAGCCATTTTAGTGCCTTTAACATGTAAACATAAACAGCTCGCAAGCTCTTTTAATTCTGCGACGTGAAAAAGCAATAAACATTCTTTTAATGATTTATTCATAAAGGATTTTGACTATTTGTTCCTAAATAAATCAATTATTGATTTAACCCGACATTCAACTCAATAAAAATATCGTTTTCTCACCATCATTTCCTACCGCTAATCTTTGCTAAAAATGGAAGTATTTTACCTGATTTTTTTTTGTTTTTTTTAGGATTTTTTCAAATTAAAGTTTGACTCTTACTTAAACAAACTGTTAACAGTAAACAAAAAAATTTCCACAAAGTGAGCTGTACAGTGAACATAACTCGAATATCCTTCTTGGCCTTACTATTTGCCTTAGCTACAAACTTTAGCCATGCTTCTTTATATCCTAATTTAAATGAACATCAAGCGACTCAAAGATTATTAACGATACATAATCAATTAAGTTTAATACATGGATCTTTACATGAGGAATTTCCTGAACAATTGATGGCAGCTATGTTTATTTCTGAAAATGATAAAGTTTTAGAAATTGGAGGCAATGTTGGAAGAAATAGTTGTGTGATCGGATCTATGCTGAAAAATTCAAACCAATTAGTCGTAGCGGAATCAGATTTTGAGACAGCTGTCCAATTAGTTAATAACCGAGAAAATAATCGATTAGGTTTTTTAGTAGAAAACTCTGCAATTTCTTGTGTTCCTCTATACCAGTATGGATGGGACACTACACCTGAATATAAGCCAGGTTTTATACCTATTCAAACGATCACATACACGGAACTTAAAAACAAATTTGGGATGCAGTTTAATGTATTAGTAGCTGATTGTGAAGGTGCCTTGTATTACATTTTAAATGATGATGAATCAGTTCTCAACGATGTTGAAACAATTATTGTCGAAAACGATTACCACAATTATTTTCATTATTTAAACGTTTGCACAAAGTTTATGCTACATGGATTTCACTTAGCCTATAACAAAGCCGGTGGATGGGGGCCTTGTTACAATGAATTTTATCAAGTTTGGAAAAAATATTAAAAACATTCAAGATTAGCCTCTTTTAAGAGGCTTTTTACCATAGTTCTTTTTGATCTATAAGACGTAATTTACCATACCACCACTGTTGAAAAATCTTTTGCCATTTTCTTTTATATTTCCATTTACTATTTAATGGTCTATTTCCTTTCCCTATCCAAACTTGGCAACCAGAAGAAAACGTTCTATCATGTTTAAAATTAGATGCTGGCACGACCCAAACGTTTTTTGTTAAAAATGCTTTGGTAAAAATTTGTTTTGAAAGATTATATCCAATATTAGAAGCTGGACAACTACGTGAATCAAAACCCCATGAAATTAAAGGAGGATGATTTTTTGTATTCCAACGTTCCGAAATAAATTCATCCGGATTTTCCCAACCAGCTCTATTTAATAACATTAAAGATGCCATCCAACCGCGATTTTTATCTGTGGCTTTTCGAGTCCAAATATCGGTTAAAGGAAATAATCGTAACGTTTCATTTATGCAGTTATCTAAATTTTCTTTAAATGCATTTGAATATTGAGAATAAAGTAGGCATAAATGGCAAATCAGATCGGTACATTGTATACATAGACTTGTCAATAGATCTTCCACAATAATTGATATTTTGTGTATTTCTTCTAATTGATCAAATTCTTTACAATCATTAAAAATAAATTTTTCATTTTTTTCGTTTAAAAGGGTTAACATTTTATCATAAAGTTTTTGTCTTAAAATAAAGTTTGCCAAACCACTTTGTCTTTTTATAAGCTTATTGATATCAACAATTCCAGGATATAGCGCATTAAACTCTTCTAAAGTGCACTCTCTGCCAAAAATTAGCTTAAAACCTGTTTTAAAAACTAATGAGTAGATATCCCAATAAATATCTCCTTTTTTGTAAGGAATTGTGTAATCCAAAGTTTGATCTAGATCTATTTTTCTTACTCCATGAACAAAAATAGTTCTCCTTTTTTTCCAGAAAAGCCCATTCAAAGTTAAAAGAGGAATAAAAGGAGAAAAGGCAGTGGTTAGTTCATCTAAGGAACTCTCATTTGGCGGTAATTTCATTAAAGTTTCAGTATCGCAAATGAAGTCTCTAGTTAAAAAAGCAACTTTCCCTTTTCTATTTTTATAGAATTTCCACCCTAAAGTGCCAGGTGAATAATTTGTAAATAAAATGGCAGAATAAAACACCATTGTATCAAAAGTTCTTTGCCATTTTTGCATCATAAAGAGATTTTGTTTTTTTATTTTACTATAAGAAAGACAACTGAATTTTGAAATCTTAAATTTAAAACATATAAGCAAAAATTTACGAGACAAATAAATTTTATTGAGAGGATAATTCAACAATACTTCCACTAAAACCAACGCCAAAAGTCAGAGCTAAAATGCACTGTTTGTCTTTAACTGGTTTTTGCATAAAATGATAAATCATCATAGGTACAGACACACTTGATAAATTTCCATATTTTTTTAAAATATCGTAAGATAACTGCCCTTCTTGGACATTTGAATTTTTGAAGATATTAGCAAATAAACCATCTAAAATTTTTTTACTACCTGTGTGTATAAATAAATGATCGTAATTGGATAAACTAAAAGAAGTAGATTTTTGCTTTCTTAAACTATCCAAAAGTTTTTGAGCATATAATATACCAGTTTGTGCGATATCTTTAGTCATATGATAAAATGGAATTCCTTGATAAGAAGGTATTAAGGCTCCCCCTTCATCCATATGAATCACTTCCGCATGTGATTTATCAAAATTGGTAATATGTCCAATGTAATTCATTTTTAAACCACTGCCTTCACTTCCAAGTATAAAAGCTACCGCACCATCTCCAAATAACATGGCAGAAATAAAACGAATGGTGTTTTCAAATTCTTTTTTATTTTTACAATCATGTAGAGCTTTCAAGGCATTTACTTGAAATTGAGCAAAAAATAAGGAATGTGCTTCTGATAAGACAATTAGTACATATCGTCCTGGATTTTTTAATAGGTGAGCATTTGCAATATCTAACGCTTTAGGAAATACAGAACAACCTTGGTTTTGTAAATTTAAATTGTTAATGTCTTTACGAATCTGATCCACCTCTGAGATAGCCTCACAAGCAAGGCATGGCATGGGACGATCTTGGGTGTTCGTAACTGTTATTAAAAGATCAATCTTTAATGGATCAACGTCACTTTTAGCAATACACTTTTTAATAGCCGATATTGCTAAAGATTTAGCGGTTTCCTTACAAATTCTGTTTTCTTTTTCGGTTAAATAATCCGTTAAATAGTCTAAAGATATATATCGCCCTTCTACACCTAAATTATTAATATGTGAAGACAAGGATGAATCTGGTTTAAGCTGAATTTTTTCTAATATTTCGTCTGTTGTGTAGTAAGAATTTGGTAATGCTGATTCAGCTGCAATGATTGTAGCCACATTAGTCAACATACTTACCTCAAATTTGATGTAAATTGTGAACTATTAACACTCAAGCATTTAAACTTATTAGAAATCTTATTTAAATTATTAGCAATCAATTATTTAACTACACAATAGATTTAATCATTTCTATCATGCAGTTTTTTCTAAATTCTTGACTGTTCTCTAAAAGATTTGCATCTAAAACGAATGGTTTGACATCTTGAACTTCAAATTCCCAATGAACCGATGATAAAATTGAAATTCCTTGATCAGTCTTACATTTTATGGTGGCAATTGCATTATTGACAGAAAATCGAGCTAAAATTTCATCATTCGTGCTTTGGTTTTGTATATTGGATTGGTTTTGCATAAAAGAGCCCCCTTTTATTAAGGTGACGTACCCTTCTTCTTGCGTTTTTTCCCATTTAACTTTGACAATTTCTATTTTATGAGAAAGAAAAGGACCTTGACATATTCCTTGGAAAGGTTGAATGATTCGTTCAACTTTTATTTGTTGATAAGGATTTACGCTATAGATCGATTTTTTTGAACAAAAATAAGCGCCAGCGCATATCCCTATAATTTTCCCACCATTTTTCAACCATTGAAAAATTTTTTTTTGTCTTTTTTTAGACAAAATTTTTTGCCATTTTCCACATTCACCACCTGGAAAAATGCAAATAGCTTTTTGGTGCCATTTTTCTGGTTGCACATCGATATTATTCCAGTAATAGATAGTAAATTTAGGAAATAGATTGGTAATAATTTTCTCTAAGCTTTTAAAGCTTTCATAAGAAATACCATCATAGTTATCACTTCCTTTAAACAAATAAACTATAGCTCTTTCATTGTTATCTAATTTTGTAACCATTCTTTATTTTTATCCTCGATTTTACTCTATAAATTAAAGAAGCTATTGTAATTTTTAAAACAGCTCCTGGAATAAAAGGTATAAAACCCTTAGCCAGACCGTTAGTTATACCTATATAATAAGATAACCATAGAGTACCAAATAGCAACACAGTACTTTCGTTCACAGCAAAAATTAACCATGTCTTAGCAAAGTGCTTAGGCTTATATTTTGTTAGAGCTGTTGGTAAAATTACTGCAGCCATAAAAAAACCAAATAAATAACCAGCTGTCGGACTAAATACCCATAAAGGATTACTTTGACCATTTTGTAATACAGGAAAACCACAAAATGCTAAAAAAAGATAAAAAATAACGGCTAAAACTACTTCTTTTTTTTTAAAAAAAATTGAAATAATGGAAATAGCTAATGTTTGTAAAGTTACAGAGAGTGCTATGAAAGATAAAGGAATAGCAAATCTGGCCATTAATGCTATAAATAAGCTACATATAATGATTTTTATTACATTTAATGAGATAGAAATGAAAATCATTTTCGAATTTTTGCCAATAGATATAGTTTCAGTCATTTTTTTACCTAAATTTTTGAAAATTTTATCATTGCTAAGTGGCAAATGTCAATTTGGTAGTAGACTAATAAAAACTAACACCCTATAAAAAATTTTTATTAATTGATGATTAACTTTAACTTGATGTTTATGGTGATCACGGAATTACTTTAAATGTTTAAACGAACTATAGGATAAATTTATGCAAAGGAAAGGTTCTGCCATTTGGGAAGGAAACTTAACAGAGGGAAAGGGGAAAGTTTCAACGGAAAGTGGGGTATTAAATAATACACAATATTCTTTTTCTACTAGATTTGAACAAGGCAAGGGAACCAATCCGGAAGAGCTACTCGCTGCAGCCCACGCCTCTTGCTTTGCCATGGCTTTATCAAACGAATTAGGAAATTTTGGAATAAAACCAAACAAGCTAGAAGTTAATGCTACGATCACATTAGATAAAACAAGCGACGGTTTTACCATTACAAAAAGCCACCTTGAACTTCATGCCTTTTTACCAAGCGATGCAAATGAAGAAAAATTTCATGAAGCTGCTGCTAAAGCAAAGCTTGGTTGCCCAGTTTCTAAGCTCTATAAAGCTGAAATCACTTTAAATACGAATGTAAACTAATGAATACTATTGTTGAAGGATTACATCATGTAACGGCGCTAAGTTCAGATGCGCAAAAAACGATAGATTTTTACAGTGGTTTACTCGGTCTTCGCCTTGTAAAAAAAACCATCAATTTTGATGCACCCGACGTTTATCATTTATATTTCGGAAATGAAAAAGGGGATCCAGGAACCATACTTACATTTTTTCCCTATCCGGGAATTCCTAGAGGAAGAAAAGGGAAAGGTCAACTAACAGTGACTTCCTTTTCCATTCCTTTAGAAGCAATAGATTATTGGATAAAGCGTTTAGAGCATTTCAATATAAAATATCAATCACCTCACATCCGCTTTAAAGACGAAGTGGTCCTTTATTTTGAAGATTTTGATGGACTCGGTTTAGAGCTTGTTGGCAATGACAAAGACAATAGAGTGCCTTTTAGTTACGGAATAATTCCCATAGAACATAGTATCAAAGGTTTTTATGGGATTACCCTTAGCGAAGAATGTTATGAAAAATCTGCAGGTTTATTGGTTGGACAAATGGATCATCAACTAATTGATGAAACAGGCAACCGCTTCCGTTTTTCGACCGATGGTAAGCCTGGAAATTTTGTTGATATTGTATGCACCCCCGATATCTTACAAGGATTGCCCGGATGTGGAACAGTTCATCACGTAGCCTTTGCCACAAAAAATGAGCAAACTCAAAAAATAGCGCAGCAAAAATTGATTCGTTTTGGTTTAAATGTAACCCCAATATTGGATAGAGAGTATTTTCATTCCATTTATTTTAGAGAACCTGGTGGCATTCTTTTTGAAATCGCTACTTTACCTCCCGGATTTGCGATTGATGAACCTTTAGAAGAATTGGGGATGTCACTGAAACTTCCTTCCTGGGAGGAAAAAAATCGGATGGCCATTGAAAGTGCTTTACCAATAATAAATTTAAGGTTGGAAAATTATAAAGATCATGGACATACTAATTTATGAAAAAGGGATTGAGCTTTCTAAAGCTACTAATGCTTTAATTTTGCTCCACGGAAGAGGTGGCACTGCTAGTAGCATTCTCCCTCTTTCCGAAAAATTTTGCGATAATACATTTTATATCGTAGCGCCTCAAGCTAATAATAATACATGGTATCCTTATACTTTTTTAGAAGAAGAAGATAAAAATGAACCTTGGTTATCAAATTCTATTCATAACATAAAACAATTAATAGAAAAAATAGCCTTGAACATTCCTAAAAAAAACATTTTCATCATGGGTTTTTCACAAGGCGCTTGTCTTACTCTTGAAGTTTGTGGACGTTATCCTGAAAACTATGGCGGTATAATTGCTTTTACAGGAGGCTTAATCGGAAAAGAACTTAATATTAGTCGTTATAAAGGCAATTTTTTAGGAACTAAAGTTTTTATAGGTAACAGCGACAAAGATCCTCACGTCCCTTTAAGTCGTTCCCAAAAAACGAAAGAGATCTTTGAACTTTTAGGAGCTAATGTAACCTTAAAAGTATATCCCAACATGCCCCATACCATAAATGAGGAGGAAATAGAGTGGGTAAAAACCAATATTTTCAATGCTCATTTAAAAAAAAACAAAGCAGCTTCTTAAATTTGATTTTGTACATAACAAAAATGCTTTTGGTAGAGCAACTTGATTATAAGGTAATTAAATGAAAATTTTAATAGCTGGGGCAACTGGCGCAATTGGTATTCCCTTAATCAAAAAACTTGTTTTAAATAATATCGAGGTGTTTGCTTTAACAAGATCAATTAAGAAAAAAGAGATTATTGCAAAACTTGGCGCCAAACCTATAATTGTGGATATCTTTGATGAAAATAACGTAAAACAGGCTCTTACTAATTGTCAACCAGATGTAATTGTTGATATGCTTACATCACTTCCCAAAAATTATACTCCCCTTGAAATGCAAAAAGCTGCCGCAAATGATAAAAAAATACGAATAGAGGGAGGATTAAATTTACTAAAAGCTGCAGAAGATTTATCCGTAACGACTTATATACAACAATCTTGCGCTTTTTGGTATGAGCCTGGTAGTCATTTAGCCACAGAAGAGGATTTATTTGCCTTCAATGCCACACCTGGAATTATTGCGGGTATTAAAGTCTACCAAGAAATAGAACAACGCTTGCTACACTCTTCAATTCCAAAAAAAATTATTTTACGTTTTGGCTTTTTCTATGGTCCAAATACCTGGTATGCAAAAGATGGCAGCATGGCTGAACAAGTGAAGAAACAAGCCTACCCAATAATTGGAAAAGGCAATGGTACATGGAATTTTGTTCATATTGAAGATGCAGCAAATGCTATTTATTTAGCTTTAAAGGCACCGTCTATTATTTATAATATTGTAAGTGATTCGCCTATCACCCAAGCTGATTTTTTAAATCATTATGCGAATTGGTTAGATGCACCTAAACCTTTCCAAAGAACCATAGAAGAAGAAATGAAAATAAATGGTCCAGATTCTGTCTACTATGCTACTCAATTAAGAGGCGCCTCAAATAAGAAAGCCAAAAATGAACTTTCCTTTTCACCACGACCACTTGAATGGCTTAAAGTCAAATCTTAGTTGTTTTTTTCAAGTAATAGTTAATTATTCAACTCTCTTTGATCTCCCGTCCTCCTCTGTGGTTTAATTGTTCTAAAAAAATCAAAATAGGGAGTGCAAGAAAATAATTTTGTAGTTGTTCTCTATTTTAACCCTTCTTCTTATGCTTTTTCTAGCTTAGAATTTTACAAGTTAAAATAAAGACGTCTCTTTGCACTAAATCGTTTTCTTTTACTTTTAATGCTGTGACTGCATGACCGCAATCGATATTTTTAAAAATGATGGCCTTGTCATTTTCTATAGGTATTTCAATAATGGGTGTTTCAGATCCTTGCCATTGATAAGAATTACCAATATAATTGCCCCCCTTTTGTAGTAATAGATTTCCCCCATCCCAAATTTTTTGATTTAATAAAAAAATCATTGTGTAGTCAACAGGTGTCATCTCACGATTTTCTAAACAAATAGAATCCCTATGCCAAAAGAAATGACTCTTTTCTTCCGTTTCTTTAGTAACAGTGTTTCGATCAATAGTAGATTCGAAGATACACATTTTTATAGGATCATGGTGTAATTCTAAAATCTGTTTTAAGAAAATTGTGGCTATTTTTTCAATAACTGGCAGACAAATATAATTTTTAGAGAATGAAAAAAGAAATTCACTTTCGACTAATTTGGCTACAAAAGTGTCTTTTAAAAAATTTTCTCGTCCATACCACGTTTGACGAGGTATTGATTGAGTGACTTGATTTAAAGTATTCAATTCTGCAGAGTTGATAAAATCACTATTAAATAATTTAAAACTAATCTGCGAAGTGTTCATATATTCTCATGTTTTAGTTAAACAGTAGAAAACTTTAAATCCCCACTGATAAAATTACAATTTTACATCGGTAAGCTTTGGAATACTGGATAAAAATTCACGCCTAAATTCAGACTCATTAAATTTTCCTCCATAAGAAGCAGTACGAGTTAAAGCATCATTATCTTGCACACCTCGCATTCTAACGCATAGATGAACAGCGTCTACAACTACTGCAATATCATCTGTTTCAAGAACTTGAACTAAAGCTTCTTTTATTTGTCTTGTCATTCTCTCCTGGACTTGAGGACGAGAGGCAAAGTATTGGGCAACACGGTTTAGTTTAGATAAACCAATAACTTTATTTTTAGGAAAATAAGCAATATGACAATACCCTAAAATAGGAGCAAAGTGATGCTCACAGACACTTTTGATGCTAATATTGGCTTCAAAAAGCATTTGATCGTAATTGAATTTATTTTCTTGGGTCGTGATGGTTGGAAAATTACGCTCATCTAATCCTTTAAATAATTCTTGTATCAACATTTTTGCAAAACGATGAGGAGTTTTACAAATCGAATCGTCGGTCAGATCAAGACCTATAATCTCCAAAATTTTTTCGAAATGATAGGAAATTAATTGAATTTTCTGTTCTTCCGAAAAGTTATTTTTTCGAAATGGGGAACTTGGGATAAGATTAAAATCGATTTGATTTTGTGAAAACCCAACTTCCTCCTCTATATCAATAAACATTTTTGTACTTTATATAAATTAATGGTTCTCTATAACGTCGCCTCAGCATAACAATTGTCTGTTTCAGAAATAATTACTTTTGTCACCGTTACATTCGTATTCTTTAACTCTTGAGGACAAATTACTTCTAATAAATAGATTGCCATGTTTTCAGCTGTTGGATTAAAGGGACAAATAAATGGTTTTTTGGGTGAAGTTATTAATTGAAGAGCTCTTAGCATTTCTTCATCCTTATCACACACTAAGAAATTATGATCCCAGTGTTTATCGATCCATCCACCAATCATTTCTTTCAAAACAGAAAAGTCTATCACGCGCCCCAGTTCATCTAAATTGTTTGCTTCTGCAAAAATATGCGCATAATAATTATGACCATGGGCATTTGCACATTTTCCCTCGTGATTTAAAACGCGATGTCCTGAGCAAAAATGAATTTTTCGAACACATGCAATTTTTGTCATAAATTCCTGTTAAAATAATCCAATAGTGTAGCGTATTATTTAATAAAATTCAAAATTCAGTTAATGACAAGAATGAAAAGTTAAAAGAATTAAATTTATAGAATAAATTGTAAAGAATAAAAGATAAAAAAAGTGTTGATATTTTTTTAAGCAAATAAAAACTTATTTTAATTTACTAAAGTTCAAGTATCCTATTCTAGTAAGGTCCTCCCGAAACAAAGAAAGTTTCGCCTGTGATCCATGAAGCGTCCTCTGATGCTAAAAAAGCAACAATTGGTGCAATATCTTTTGGTTGGCCAATTCTTCTTAAAGGACTTTTTTGCTCCACTTCTTTACGAAGATCACTTTCAATAATTCCTTGTGAATGGACACCTTCGGTTTCCACGAGACCTGGATTTACAGAATTTACACGAATTTTTCTTGGGCCTAATTCTTTTGCTAATGCTTTTGTAATAGCGTCAACAGCCGCTTTTGTAGCACTATATATCGAGGCTTCCGCGCGAGCTATTATACTTGCAACGGAACTGATATTAATAATAACGCCTCCATCCTTGCCAAAATTTTTTACAGCCTCTTTGCTTGCAAGGACCAAACCTAAAACATTTAAATCGAATAAGCGGCGATAATGTTCTTCGGTGATTTCTTCAATGGGTTTAAATTCATAGACACCTGCATTATTAATTAAAATATCAACTTTACCAAATTGCTTGATAGTTTCCTTAAATAGAAACGGTATATCTGCTGGTTTGGACAGATTTGCTTGAATAGCTATAGCTTTTCCACCGTTTTGAACAATTTCTTTTACAACTAGCTCAGCTTCTTTTTGGCTTGTTGAATAGTTGACAACAACAGAAGCGCCCTCTTTAGAGAAATGTTTTGCAATTTCCGCTCCAATCCCTTTAGAAGCTCCGGTTACAATAGCAACTTTACCCATTAATTTTGCAGGCATGACTATCCTTTAAACTTTAACTTTCTTAACGCAACCTATTAAAAAAAGTGAGATATGTCAATTATATTTTTTTTGCAATGATATGATAAAGAATGCCCCACTCTGGATTTTCACCACCGTAAGTTTCCGTAAATGTAAAATTTTCTAAAGTTTTAATTTGAAATTTATTTCCTTCTGAATAGAAGTGATGATAAACGTTTTGACAGGCTTTATTCTCTTCTACAATCTCAAATTCCGAAAATTCTTTCTTTAATAAGTTTTCTATTTCATGCAAAGTATGGTAGGTATGGCTTTGGTTTTTCTGTAAGGGTTCACCGTAAAGATGAAATGCCATTACCCCCCCCTTTTTAATTAAAGAAATAGCCTTATTCCAGACCTGAGGAAAATCTGCTTTAGTGCGGTACGGAAAAGTAAAACAAGCTAAAAAAAGATCAAAAGTTTTTTGCCCATTATATGTGACGAAAGGATCTTTAAATTTTTCTAATTTAGCTTTATACGAATCAGGCAATCTTTCCTCTAGTTTATCTAATTCATCCCCATCGTGATCTACAGCAACATAAGTTTTTATTTCTATTCCCTTTCTTGCCATATACAGGGCTTCCGGACTTTGACCCGCCCCAAAATCAAATATAGCATCGATCTTTTTATCTGGAAAAAAGCGATGCAAAGATTGGGTTAAAATCCAACGCACTTGGGAATCGACCACTTCTGATTTTTCTTCGTTGTAAAGGGTATGATTCATGTCATAAAAGCCAGGTACAACACCTTTTGGATAATCAATAGCATAAATTTGCAACCCTTTTAAATGATTTTTACTACAAAGATCATTTAGTTTCTGCCATTGCTCTTCATTTAAACAGTTTTTAGAAAGATGGATCCATCCTCGGTATTGATTGTCTTCAATGGATTTTACTAATGTTTGAAAAAGGTGGGTATGATTTTTAAAATCGAATGGCCCAAACTTTATTTTTTTTAGATTTGATTCAAACTTTTGGCTTAAACTTTGGACTATTTCATTAAAGGAAACGTTTTTTAAATTTAAAACATCTTTTTTTTGATCTGATTGATTTGAGAGTTTAGAGTTAATACTAACGCTATTAGTTGATTGCTCGATCATAAAGTTCCTATTTTTAAATCAAAAAGGGTACTTAAAAAAAGGAACTTTGTAAAGAAATTGAAAAGTTTATTAGAAGTTAACGTTAAGAAGTGGCAATACTTTTAAATACTCACGACTTGTCTGAATATTGATTAAGCCAATTTGGATACCTTTTAAACAATCAGTATAATTTACAAGACCAAATTGCAAACCCGTTGCATCAGATGCTATATTCACTAACCCCACTTGAACCCCATATAAAGATTGGGTGTAATTGACAAAGCCCGCTTCTAATCCATAACATTCTTGCAAACACATATTTAAAAGGCCGTCTTGTAAGCCATAAAAATTGCCGCTTACACGATTGAACAAGGAACGTTGTAGTCCATAAAAATCTTGATCGACTGAATTAGCAAAGCCCCATTGTATACCTGAAAAATTCCCTCTTACAACATTACAAAAACCTATTTCAAGGCCTTTAAATTCCCCATTCGTAATATTAAAAAGACCAATATCAACACCACTTACATCTTGGCTAATGCCGTAAATAGCGTTTAAACGAAGCCCTTTAACAGAGGAATCAGCAGTAGTCGTTTGGACAGGATGAAACAAAGATAACTGCACTGGAACAGTTTTGCTACAGATGGTTTCATATCTATTATCCCAATTTGCCGCTGTAAAATATTCTTCAACATCAGCAAAAAGATTTGCTGTAACTAATAAACTGCTAACTAGAAACAAAAATAATTTTTTCATAATTTCCAATTTGGTAAGGTTAGAAGTACAAAAATTATCTTTCTTCTAATTTGATTTGTCAATGCAATTTTTTTTTGCTACATTCTAGCAAAGGTCAAAACATGTATTATTTAATTTTAACTCTACAATTGCTTGTAATTATGCATGGATTTGCAGAACTCTCCCCCATTTTACCTCCTCCTTTAAAAAAAGGAGATTGTATAGCCATTGTTTTTCCGGCAAGTTTTATTGAAGATGATAAAGGAATGGATTATATAAAAAAAAAAGCAAAGTGGATTGAATCAAAAGGTTTTAAAACGGTCATATATCCCAAAAATCCATCTTCCTATGGCTTTTTAGCAGGAACTGATAATGAACGAGCTAAGGCATTAATGCAAGCTTGGAAAAACCCGAAAGTAAAAGCTATTTGGTGCTTTCGTGGAGGCTATGGAAGTTGTCGAATATTAGACAAGTTAGATTATGAATGGATCAAAAGTCATCCCAAAGTTTTAATTGGCATGAGTGATATCACGGCTTTACACCAAGCCATTCATAAAAAAACGGGCTTAATTACTTTTTTAGGACCAGTTTTAGATTACTTTGATAATACGAATAAAGAATTTGATGATGAGTATGCATTCTCTTCTTTTGAGCAAACATTTATTAAACAGCAATTTGGCACAATAACAATGCCAAACTCTTCTACTTTATCCTGTCTTACAACTGGAAAGGCTAAAGGAAAATTTGTTGGAGGCACTTTATCTATCATAGCTTCTTTGTGTGGCACTCCTTGGCAATTGAATACAGATAATAAAATTTTAGTTTTAGAAGATGTAGGGGAAGAAACTTATCGCATTGATAGAATGTTATGGCAATTAAAAAATGCAGGATTACTTAACCGTCCAGCAGCTGTGATTTTAGGAGATTGGAAAAATTGGAAAATGAGTGCTAAGAATAATTTTTCTCTTTTAGAAGTTTTAAAAAGCCATTTTTCAAATGCAAGTTATCCTGTAATGATAAATTTTCCAACAGGTCATGGAAAATTTCAAACATTTCTACCCTTAAATCAAATGGGAGAAGTAGATTGTAATTCATTAACCGTAAAAATTTTAAAATAATATGATACACACTTACCCCATACTTATAAAAGAAACCAATCTAGATGTATATGGTCATGTCAATAACAGTACTTATTTAACTTTGTTTGAAGAAGCGCGCTGGGATCTAATCACTAAGCAAGGTTATGGACTTGAACAAATTAAAAAATCAGGAATTGGACCAATCATTTTGGAAGTACACATTAAATATTACAAAGAACTTCTCTTACGGGATGAAATTATTATTGAAACATCCGCAATATCCTATGAAAAAAAAATTGGAAAACTCTTACAAAAAATGGTTCGCGATGAAGAAGTGTGCTGTGAGGCTCTCTTTGTTATGGGCTTATTTGACTTAAAAAATCGAAAATTAATAAACCCTACTCCCGAGTGGTTACAAGTTATTGGATACGACATTTAGCAACCACTGATTTTCCCAATTAATATTTACCATTGAATTAATAAATATTTTTATATATTTAAGAATTTAAAAAACAATGGGGTTTAAAATGGATATTTTAAATTTAATTATTAGCTTAATAAGTGGTGTTGCTGGAAGTAGCATTACTAGTTCCGCCATGAAAGAAAAAGGGCTTGGCGCTTTAGGAAATATTCTTACAGGGCTCTTAGGGGGCGCAGGCGGCGGCTATTTATTACAAATTTTGGACATTTTAAATAAAACTAATATGGCCGGTACTACAACTCCTGCAACTGGAACAGAGTTTGATTTTGGAACTCTTCTTGCTAATATTGGAAGTAGTGGTGTTGGTGGAGCTCTTTTATCTGCAATTGTCGCTTGGATAAAAAATTCTTCTAAATAATTTTAAGAAATAGACTTGTAAAACCCTTACAAGTCTATTCTTTTCATAAATCTAAAGAATTTCGGCTGCTAAGGCAGCTAATTCAGATCGTTCCGTCTTTTCTAAATGAACATGTCCATAGATTCGATGATCACTGAATTTACCGACTACATAAGTTAATCCGTTAGAATCTTTATCGAGGTATGGATTATCAATTTGCGTTGGATCTCCCGTCAAAACAACCTTTGTATCTTCACCAGCTCGGGAGATAATTGTTTTTACTTCATGTGGCGTCAAGTTTTGCGCTTCATCAATAATAATAAACATTTTGGGAAGAGATCTTCCTCTAATGTAGGTAACAGCTTCCATTTCGATTTTTTTACTTTCCATCACCCAACGCAATGTTTCACTAGCTTCGTGACCTGAAGTTCCACATAAAAATTCTAAATTATCGTATATTGGTTGCATCCAGTTAAAAAGCTTTTCTTCTTTAGTTCCTGGTAAGTAACCGATATCTCTGCCTAGTGGCACAACGGGTCGACTAATCAGTATTTTAGTGTAGTTAGCTTCATCAAACACTTTTCGCATAGCGGCGGCTAATGCCATTAACGTTTTTCCAGTGCCTGCCTTTCCAATTAAGGTAACCAATTTAACTTCATCTCTTAATAAAATATCTAATGCGCACTTTTGCTCCACATTGCGGGGCTTTATACCCCAAAGAGAATTGATTTTTATTAAAGGTTCAATTGTTCCAGTTTTAGCGTCATACTTTCCAACAGCTGAAGAATTTTCAATTGAAGTTAAAATGCAATACTCGTTCGGTTTTAAATCTTTTTCTTTGATACTAAGTCTTCCATCTTTATAAAAAAGATCAATGTCATGCTTATCTATGGCTATTTTTCTTATCCCCTTGTACAAACCTACATAAGAAAATTTTAAATTTTCGTAATCTTGAGCCGCTATTCCTAAAGCTTCGGCTTTAATTCTTGCTGCAAAATCTTTAGAAACAAAAACTACATTTTCCCCTCTTTCTTGCAGTAAGCTAGCCGCTAATATAATTTTATTATCGTTAATGACATCGGATAAAGATCCCGTAAAATCTTTTTTATATTCCATCTGAATGCGAATAATAGATCCATCTGGCAAAGAAACGCCATTATGAAGATCGCCTGTGCCTTTTTTTTTCAACGATTCCAAGAATCTAAATACCGCACGTGAATTTTTTCCTAGATCACTTGGTAATCGTTTCATTTTATCTAATTCTTCTAATACCGTGACTGGAATAACAATAAAATGGCGTGAAAATTTGACCATCGCTTCAGGATCATATAATAGAACATTCGTATCTAACACAAACGTTTTTTTCTTCACAGGTACTCCCAAAATTTCGAGTTATTTGATCTTGAGTTCATGCTAGCTTAAAATTAGGGAAAAATAAAACAATTAGTTGTTTTTTTTGAGTAGAAAATTAAGCACTCAACACCTTCAAGTGCTAAATACATTGACTAAATATTTAAGGGAAGAGATAATAGAAGAGTAAAAAGTTACAGTTAACTGAAATATTTACTGGGGACATATATGAAAATAAACGATAAAATTTTAAGTATACCACCTTATTTATCCACTAGTTGGGAAAACGTTCGTGCCCTCCAGTTCCGCGATGAAGTCCTCGTTATTCATTTAAAAGATAGCGAATCTATTCAAATTCCGGGTTTGACAAAAGAAACTGTAGAACAAATATTTCACATCCATTCAGAATATTTAGAACATCAACATTTAGACACATCTAAAAAGGAACCGAATCTATTTTCTAATCCAAGTCTTTTATCCCAAGACTTGTCTGATTCCCCTGTTAAATTAGGATTTGGTTTTGATGCTTTTGGTTCACCTCTACAACACAATCCAGATCATATGAACGCCCCCGATTTACCAGAAGTTGTGTTAAAAAAGATATCTGCAATAGCTAAAATAATTGCACCTGAAGACATCCAAGCCCTTCCAAAACCTGAACCTCATTGTAATTGCATGCATTGCCAAATAGCTAAAGCTATTAACAAAGAAGTACAAGTGCAGACAGATTTTGTTTCTGAATCTAGCGAAGAAGAGATTGTAGATGAAGATTTAACATTTCAACAATGGAATATTGAGCAAACTGGCGATCAATTATTTAATGTAACCAATCGTTTAGATCAAACAGAGCAATATAGAGTTTATCTAGGAAAGCCTGTTGGATGTACTTGTGGTAAAGAAGGTTGTGAACATATTGTTGCTGTGCTTAAAAGTTAATAAAAAACAAATTTGTGAGATTGCTTAAAAACTAATTATTTAGTGATAAGTATATTTTATTAATTATTCTCTAAATCTTTATAGCAATTTAAAAAAACAATTAAAACCTTTGATTTTTAGCTATTCCTTTCTTGTCATAAATAATTTCCTTGATTTAGAATCATGCTTCATGATGGATTACAATCAGGAGATTATCCCATGTTAAGGTTAGCTAAACGCTTCTCATCGCCTAGTTTGTCATTAAGTTTATTATTTAGTTTGCTATTAGGTACACCTATAAATTCATTTGCTAATGAAGAATCTAGTTCCAATAAAACGACTCAAACTGCACCCTACCATTCATTTACAGGGCAAATTTCAAAAAACAAAGTAAGGATGCGTTTACAACCTAGTTTAGAAAGCCCTATTTTACGTGAACTGAATAAAGGTGATTTGCTTCTAGTTTCAAATGAAATGGAAGATTTTTACGCTGTGCAAGCACCCAATGATTTAAAAGGGTATATTTTTAGAACGTATGTTCTTGATAATGTTGTAGAAGGCAATAAGGTTAACGTTCGCTTAGAGCCAAATGTAGATGCACCTATCATTGCGCAATTAAATTCAGGTGACAAAGTTGAAGGCTCTGTAAGCCCATTAAATAGCAAGTGGCTAGAAATAAATGTCCCTAATAATGTTTATTTTTACGTAGCTAAAGATTACGTAAGCAATGTTGGTGACTCACAATACATTCATAAATTAGAAACAAGAAAAAATAAAGCTTCTTCATTATTGGCGGATGCTAAAGAACAAGCCTATTTTGAACTTAGTAAAAATTATGAATCTATGAATTTAGACAACGCGCTTTATTCATTAAATCAGATAGTCCAAGGCTACCAAGACTTACCTGAGAAAGTGCAAGAAGCCAAAGAAGTAATTCAACATATTCAAGATGATTACCTTAAGAAAAAAATTGCTTATTTAGAAAATGTGAATCATGTTGGTACAAAAGAGCAAAAGGTAAATCCTTCAAAAAATGTTCAAGAAGTAAATGATAGAGGCAATCAATTTATAAAATCTAGTTCCTCTATGAGCGGCGCTATGAGTCTCTGGGTGCCAGCTGAAAATAATTACTATCAAAATTGGTTAAAAAATAATCCAAACAAAACAGAGGATGAATTTTATAACCTACAAAAAGAAAATGCTATTGTTATTAAAGGCGTTGTAGAACCCTATCAAAGAGTTGTCAAAAATAGACCAGGTGATTACATGCTAATGCAACAAGATACAAATGCTCCTATAGCCTATCTTTATAGTACAAAGGTAAATCTTGAAAAATTCGTAGGAAAAAAAGTTTCTTTACAAGTTGCTGAAAGACCAAATCACGCTTTTGCCTTTCCAGCCTATTTTGTTTTATCCGCTGAATAATAAACTGAAAAGACCAATCTTCAGGCGTAAATATTAAATTTACGCCTTTAACTCTCCACATACAATTTATGTCGTTAACAAAGGTTTTATCTGCATCTATCATTGGAATAGACGTAGCATTAGTTGAGATCGAAGTCGATGTTACTCATTTCATTGAAAAAACACAGTTATTAATTGTGGGTTTACCGGATGCTGCAGTTAAAGAGTCAAAAGATAGGGTACAAACAGCTATTAAGAATAGTGGCTATAGCTTAAATGAAATCAAAGCAACTATTAATTTAGCACCAGGAGATCTAAAAAAAGAAGGTTCTCTTTACGATCTGCCCATCGCTTTAGGACTAATTCATGCTTTAAAAAAATTTTCGACAGAAATATCTAATCACTACTTAGTTGTGGGAGAGTTATCCTTAAGCGGTCATACAAGACCTATTAAAGGTGCGATTGCCATAGCTATATTTGCAAGAGAGCAGGGCTTTAAGGGTGTACTTTTACCTTCGGAAAACGCAAAAGAAGCAAGCTTTATTCCAGGAATCGAAATATTTGCTATCGATCATTTAAAGAATGCCATTAGTTTTTTTGAAAATCCTTTAACTCTTAACCCATTTAATAAAAAGGTTTTTTCAGCTGTAAATGACCGAATTTTTGAAATCGATTTTGCCGACATTAAAGGCCAAAATCATGCTAAAAGAGCTCTTGAAATTGCGGCAGCTGGAAATCATAATATTGTCCTTTCAGGACCTCCTGGAACTGGAAAGTCTATGATGGCTAAAGCTTTTATGGGAATTATGCCTGATATGTGCCTAGAAGAAGCTTTAGAAGTTACAAAAATCCATTCAATAGCAGGCCTTTTAGATAAATCTCATCATTTAATAAAAAAAAGACCTTTTCGATCCCCTCATCACACCGTTAGCTACGCAGGTTTAATTGGGGGAGGCCAAACGCCAAGGCCTGGAGAAGTTTCTTTAGCGCATAATGGGGTTTTATTTTTAGATGAATTTCCTGAATTCTCTCAAAAAGTATTGGAAGTTTTACGGCAACCTTTAGAAGATAACGTTGTCACGATTAGTCGAGCTAATGGAACTTTCACCTTTCCTAGTCGTTTTTTATGTATAGCTGCGATGAATCCGTGTCCTTGTGGATACCTGGGCCATACGGAAAAAATTTGTACAGATTCCTCAACCCAAATTGATCGCTATCGCAATAAAATTTCAGGCCCTTTATGGGATCGCATGGATATGTTTGTAGATGTACCTGTAGTCAAATTTTCAGAATTTCAATCCAATAAACCATCTGAAAATTCTGCAAGCATACTTTCTAGAGTAAAACTTGCCAGAAGCAAACAAGAACAACGATTTGGTAAAACAAAAACTAATTCTTCTATGACATCTAAAGAAATAGATCTCTTTGTTACCTTAAATAAGGAGTGTAAAGATGTTCTAGCTCAAGCTATGGAAAATTTAAATTTATCCAATAGAGCTTATCATCGCATTTTAAAAGTTGCGCGTACAATAGCCGACTTAGATGGAAAAGAAACTATTGATCTTAATCACACATTAGAAGCTATTTCTTACCGCAAACCTTAAAACATTTAGAATGGCTTATTCTGTGACCAAAGCTCTAGTTTGTTTTTCTATTGTTTGCAATACCTCTAATTCGTCATTTTGCATTTCTAATAAACTTGTGAACTTTCTTGCCGTCACAGCAACTCTTCCTTCATATGATCCAACAGCTTTATTATAGGCATCTACCGCTTTATCTAATCCTTTGCGCACCTCATCAAAATGGTGGGATAAAACTTTAATTCTCTCATACAAAGTTTTCCCTAGAAGGCATATCTCTTGAGCATTTTTTGCCATTCCCTCTTGTCGCCAACCATAGGCTACAGATCGAAGCAAAGCAATTAAAGTTGTAGGTGTTGCTAATATAACTTTTTGCTCTACGCCATACTCGATTAAAGAGGGGTCTTGTTCCAACGCCGCACTAAAAAAAGTTTCTCCTGGTAAAAATAAAACAACAAATTCTGGTGCTGGTTGAAATTGATCCCAATAACCTTTGGAACTAAGTTGTGTAATATGCGTTCTTAACTGTTTTGCATGATCTTTCAAAAAACTTAAGCGCTTAGATTCTTCAATGGCTTCTAATGATTCCAAATAAGCTTGTAAAGGATTTTTTGCATCAACTACTATTTGCTTATTATTAGGCAATTTTACAATCAAATCAGGTCTTAATCTTTTTTCTTCAAAAGATTTGCTCTCTTGTTGAATAAAGTCGCAATATTCAAGCATGCCAGCCATTTCGACCACCCTTTTTAGTTGGATTTCACCCCAACGACCTCGAACACTCGGAGCTCTTAAAGCCTTAACTAAATTAGAAGTCTCGGTTTGCAATTGTTGATGAGCGGAAGTAATTTGTTTAATTTGCTCGTGTAAGCTGGCATAAGCACTGACTCGATTTTTTTCTAAATCTTCAACTTTGCGATCGTATTTTTCTAAACTTTCTTTTAGTGGTTGAACTAATTCTTTGATTGCCGTTTGTTTAACTTGCAAATCATTGTTAGCCCTTTCTTGCATTTTTTCAAGTTTTGCTATAGCTAATTCTAAAAACGCGCCAGATTGATTTTTTAAAGTGTCGGAAGATAACGATTTAAAGGATTCATTTAATCGAAGGCTGGCTTGTTGAATGTAAGCTAACTTATCTTCTTGTGATTTAGTTTCTGCATCGAAACGAACTTTCCATTCAACATTTTGGATAACTAATTGTTGATTTTCAAGGGTTAACGTTTCATTCTTCAAGATAACATCTTGTAAGGTTGCATTCAATTGGTTTGATTTATTTCTTTCTTGTCTAAAAAAGAACAACAAAAGAATTGATGATAAAATAGACAATAAAAAAGTTGAAAAAATAAAAAGTTGAAAATTATCCATATTGATTTAGAAAATTTTAAGGATTGTATGATAAGATAATCTATTTAATATTAACTTGGTAGCTATGAAAAACAAAATAATTTTTTGGTCACCATTTTTTTGCTACCTAATTTTTATTCCCATCTCCCCTTATTTAGATCACCTAACCACTTTTTATTTTTATAACCTGTCAGAAAAGCAGTTTGTGCAAAACCCTCTCTTCGCGTTTTTTTACAATTATGGAAATGCACCCGCTCACTTTATTGGGATATTATCTTTTTTATTTCTATTCTTATCGTTTATATCCCCTTTCTGGAAAAAATTTAAACCTTTTTTTATGGTAACCTTTTTATCTTTAGTATTAGGACCCGGCCTTATAATAAATGGGACCTTAAAGGAAGTTTGGGGAAGGCCAAGGCCCAAGCAAACCATTGAATTTGGGGGTAAGCAAATATTTAGACCAATTTATAAACCCAATTTCTTTCATTCTATTGAGCCTTCAAAGTCTTTTCCAAGTGGACATGCAAGCATGGGATTTTATTTTTTTGTATTTATCTTCCTTGGCATTTACTATAAAATCTACTGGCTAGCTTATGGCGGTATGTTGATTGGTTCCATTTACGGATCTTTTATGGGACTTATGAGGATAGCTCAAGGAGGCCACTATTTAAGCGATGTCATCACGTCTGCCATGATTTGCTTTTATTTACCCTGGTTGTTAACACATTTACTAGTAAAAAAGAATTATGAAGGGATTAACAAAACGTCAGTTAGAAGTATTACAATACATTGAACAACATATACAAAGTAAAAAATTTTCCCCAAGTTACAGAGATATTCAATCCTTTTTTGGTTTTCGCTCTATAGCGACTGTGCAAAAACATATAGCAGTATTAAAACGAAAAGGAATGATTTTTGGAGAAAAAAATGGCAAACGTTCAATTATACCTTCAAACGCTGCCGTCCAGGATACTGATCAAGAAATCATTTTGGTCGGCGAAGTTTCCAATGGTAATCCTTTAAGTATATATTCAAAATCAGAAACCATTAAAGTTCCTCAAAGCTATATCCTAAACCCTTCTTTAACATATGCTATTAAAATTAAAGGTGATTCTTTTAACGAAGAATTTATGTTAGATGGGGATATTCTGTTAATAGAAGCTCGTTCCAACGTGGTAGCTGGTGAAGCCATTTTAGGTTATATTTATGCAAACGAAGCGATTATAAAAAAATATTATCCTGAGGATAATTTTTTTATTCGTTTAGTTAGCCAGTCCCCCTTTATAGAAGCTATCATGGTAAAAGAGGATGAACTGGTAATACAAGGAGCTATTATCTCCTTAATTAGACATTACTAACTTTAATTTAATTTGAATGATCATCAAACTCATCTTCGTCAGGTTCAAAATCCTCTAAGGTATTAGGCATATATTTCCCAAAAAGATATCTTGTAAAAGATAAAAACCACGCAATAACAATATATCCCCAGGCCAAAAGAAAAAAAGTAATAGGAAAGTAATAAAGAAAGCCATAAAACAAAAAGACACTCGCTAAGGCAATTAAAAAAACATATTCAAAAGTTTTAATGGGTATATGCAAGGTTTTAAGGCTTGGAAACTTCCACCGACTTACCATTAAATATCCTAATAAAAGTAATTCAAAAAAAATAATCCCCATTCTTAAATTTTCAGAGAGAATAAAATTATTTTGAAAATCTTCTGATAATAGAAATAAATTACTCGAAATTATTCCAGCCGCAGCGGCCGGGATGGGAAGACCTGTGAAATTTTTTTTATTAGCCAGCTGCAGTTCTTGATCATTTTTACAATAAATAGAAGCCACATTAAAACGAACTAGGCGTAAAACACCACAAACAGTAAAAACCATGGCGGCAGAAGTTAGCATAAAGGATAAATCAGTTCCCGGTTGTAAAGATAGACTTTTTAAAATTATTACTGAGGGGGCAACTCCAAATGTAATCGCATCAGACAAAGAATCAAATAAACCACCAAAGTCACTTTCTGCTTTTACAATTCTAGCTATAGCTCCATCGAGAAGATCAGCAAAAGCTGCCAGGATAAATAAGATAGCGGTTAGGATTAAATCCTGCTGATTAACCAATCCAACTGGTGTCATGTTCATTTTAAAAATAACAAATAATCCACAACATAATCCAAAGGCTGTTATAATATTAGGTAGAATATAAATCTTAGTTTTTAACGACATAAACTTTTATTTTTACTATTAAGTTATTCAAAATTAATTATTCGTATAATTTTTTTTATAGTTTTATTAATCTATTTTTTTCAATCAAGGAAGAAGAAAACCACTTATGAAAACTAAAAACGACATCTTTCATGATAAAACCCACCTTTATCAAGAATATGAATTAAAGAAAGAAGTAGAAATTCCTGAATTGCAATGTATATTGCGAGAAATTATTCACGTTCCTTCCCAAGCAGTTATCATTCATATTGAAAATGATGATCCTGAGAATTTATTTTGTTTATCTTTTCAAACTATTCCTCAAACCTCAAATGGTGTGGCTCATATTTTAGAACATACGGTTTTATGTGGTTCTGAAAAGTATCCTGTAAAAGATCCTTTTTTCTCAATGGGAAGAAGAAGTTTAAATACTTTTATGAACGCTCTAACAGGAGCTGATTTTACCTGCTATCCAGCCGCTACCCAAATTCCGAAAGACTTTTATAATTTACTAAGTGTCTATATTGACGCCGTTTTTCATCCGAATTTAAATGTTCTAAGTTTTAAACAAGAAGGTCATCGCTTAGAATTTGCTCAACCTACTAATCCCACTACCCCTTTAGAATATAAAGGAATAGTCTACAATGAGATGAAAGGCGCCTTAACTTCACCTCATAGTCGGCTACATGATGCGATTCATGAAGCTCTTTATCCTAATATTACCTATGGAATTAATTCCGGGGGAGATCCAAAAGAGATTCCTAATTTAACCTTAGAAGAGTTAAAAGCATTTCATGAGCAATTTTATCATCCCAGTCGATGCCTTTATTTCTTTTATGGTAATTTTCCTTTAAAAGAGCATTTAGATTTTTTAAAAGAAGCCATTTTGGATAAAACTAATGCCGTAGAACCTTTGGAACCAATTCCTGATCAACCAAGGTTTACAACACCTATAAGAAAAAAAATTCATTACCCCGCCTCACAGGAAAGTTCAAAAAGCTTTATAGGAATGGGATGGTTAAGTTGTTCAATCCAAGATCAAGAGGAAATCTTAGGATTACTCACTTTAATTGTAATCTTGATGGATACAGATGCATCGCCTCTAAAACAAGCGATTTTGAAATCAAAACTTTGCACGCAAGTGAATGCTTACGTTGAAACTGAATATTCTGAAGTTCCAATTACTTTTAGTTTTACAGGCTGCCAAGAAGAAGATGATGAAAAAATTGAGCAATTATTGTTTAAAGAAATACAATCCATTATTGATAAAGGCATTTCAATGGAACTCGTTGAAAATGCGCTCCATCAAATCGAATTTCATAAAAGTGAAATTGCAAGTGACCATGCACCATTTGGATTATCTTTGTTTATGCGTTCGGCCCTTTTAAAACAGCATGGTGTAGAACCAGAGAAAGGTCTTTACATTCACTCCATAATGGAAAAAATTAAACAGAATTGGCTCAAAAACCCCCATTATTTTGTCGATTTAATGCAAAAATATTTAATCGATAATCCCCATTTTGTAAGGGTTACTATGGTACCTGATCAAAATTTACTCAATCGGGAATTAGAAGCTGAAAAAGATAAACTTGAACACATTAAGCAGAAGTTAACGGAAGAAGAAATAAAAAAAATTATTAATGATGCAAAAGAGTTAGAAGAATTTCAAATTTTGCAAGAAGAAGAAGATATAAATGTTTTGCCAAAACTAATTCTTTCCGACATTCCCCCCTACCCTAAAGACTTTGTTCTTACTAAAAGTAAAGAAGATTCTTTTACTGCTTATCATCATAATTGTTTTACAAATGAAATCCTTTATTCTGATTTATTTTTTTCAATTCCCTCTATAGAGGTTCAAGAATTACCTTACCTTCGCCTCTTTGCCTCATTAATTAGTCAACTAGGAGCTGGGAATAGAAATTACATCGAAAATTTAGAGTACATTCAAGCTCACACAGGTGGAATAGGGGCAACTTTAGCTTTTAATATACAAGCTTCTAATCATCACATTATCCTCCCTTCTTTTTGTTTAAGAGGTAAATCCCTCTATGATAAATCTGAAAAGCTTTTTTATCTTTTTCGCGACATTATAGAAACGATCGATTTTCAAGATAAAAATCGTTTAAAAGATATTTTTTTCAAAACTTACACCGCTTTAGAAAATGGTTTGAATCAAAATGCTATGAAATACGCGATCAATCTTTCTAGCAGTGAATTAAATGAAGCTTCTAAACTGGCTAATGTGTGGTATGGCATCGACTATTTACGTTTAATGAAAGATTTAGCTTTAAACTTTGAAGCTAGAATTGATGAGGTCATTGCCATTTTGCTAAAATTAAAAAATAAGATTTTTGCAAGTCCCTCTCCAGACCTTGTTTTATGTTGCTCCAGTAAAATGTATGATAAGTTAAAAGGAAATGAATTTTTCAACTTAGTTGAAAAAAAATCTAACAATTTTATGCCATGGAAAACCAATTTTGACTACAAATTCTTAATATCTCAAGGATATGAAATTGCCTCACCTGTAGCCTTCATTGGTAAGGTTTTTGAGACCGTTTCTTATACAAATGATTATTCCCCAGCTTTAGGTATTGCAGCAGCTTTAATGGATAATACCGTATTACATTCGAAAATACGTGAGCAAGGTGGCGCTTACGGAGGAGGAGCTGTGAGTAATGCTATGTCCGGTAATTTTTATTTTTATTCATATAGAGATCCGAACATTGTTAACACAATGGACGCCTTTGATCTTGCCATTCAAAATATTAGTCGTGGCAAATTTTCAAATGAAGACTTAGAAGAAGCCCGCTTTGAAATTATTCAGGCCTTAGATACGCCCATTTCTCCAAGTAGCCGAGCAGATATAGCCTATAGTTGGTTAAAAGAAGAAAAGACTTTTGAAAGAAGAAAAAATTTTAGGAATAAAATTTTAGAATTAAATAAAGAGGCTGTTATTGAAGCTGTTAATGAACTAATTATTCCAAATAGTCAAAAAGCTGCAACAGTTGTGTTTGCAGGCAAAGAATTATTAGAAAGGGAAAATAAAACATTAATTAGTAAAGGATTAAATCCGCTAGAATTAAAGACTGTCTATTAATTAACAAAGAAAAATCCTAAAACTTTTAAAAACTCTTTTAAAAGTTTTAGGATTTATCATTATTTTACAATTGTTTTTTATTTGCCTCACCTTACCTATAAAATAGATTAAAAATTCAGGTTAATATATTTAAAAAAAAACTGATTTTGTATAAGGTTAAATTTTGGTTAATTAATTGTAATTTTGATGATTGGCTTTAAGATAAGGTATAAAAACATTTTAAGCTTAATCGTCTTTAAATTTTTCTTGCTTGGCGGTAAATATCGTTGCATGACAAAAAGCATTAATCAACAATTTGCCAAAATGTTGCATAAATTTTGAAAACTATTTTAAGGAGTTCAATTCTCAAATGAACAAAAGGTTTGAGCTATTAATAAAAAAGTTTATTATTGGATACAGTTTTTTTGCTATTTTTTTATTTTTTCATAGCTCTGAAGCTGATGAAAGCCTTTTTTCAAATTTTCCACAAAAATTTATGCAAGATCATGCTATTCAGCTTTCTGCTTACCCATCAGAACAAGAAATTTATGCTCTTATGAGATTTACAGGGTATTGGGGATATTATATGCCCTACAGTGAATTTCCTAAAATTATTTTAGGGGATGAGCCCTTTACAGGAAATATTATTACATTTCAAAATAGTGCAGCCGAAATGGCAAAAGGTACCGGAAGAATAGAGATCAAACAAGATGGAAATTACTATCAACTTTATTTAACTGCTGTGGATAAGCAAGGTTTTAGAAAAATTATTGATATCTTATTCAGAAATGAACTTTTAAAAGCTTTTGGACAAAATTCGATTGAAGTTCATTTAGATCCTCCTTTTTTTGAGAAAAAAATTTCCAAAAATTTTACATTTCAAGGAAATGCCCTTGAGCCCCAAACTTTTTCTATCGATGATGCCATCAATCCATACCTTCATTCCTACTTAGTAATAGCCCCTCATTTTACAAGTGGTTTAAATGAAAAAGATTCATTTATTGAAATTTTTATTAATGAAGAAAAAATTGATCATTTTTCTTTAATTGAAACAGGTCCAAAAAAATATAAAATCGATGAAAAATTTTATAACATCCCCCTGAAAATAACTCTTAAAGCCCATTTGGATCCCAATGAAAATGTAGATATATCTAAGGCATGGACTATGGTCCAACTTCGTTTTGAAGATGAGCCATTGCGCCCCATAGATCACGCTCAATTGCTCAACCTGTTTCCTAAAAATATCAATCGATCTGATATACGGACGCTTGCCTTCCAACTAACAAATATTACAAAAACAGTATTAGAACAGGTTGTAAAAATAATTTTGCAAGTTAAAGTCGATCCAAGACATATGATTTTCTTATACCCATTTCAGTATGAGCAAGCAAGTAACCTTGATAAAGCAATCGTTTTTAACTTCAAAAATGAACATCCAACAATTGGTGAAGCAGAGATTAGAGCTGGAAAAAATTATTCTTACATAGAATATGGATTCAAATACAAAAACGAAACTTCTTTAAAAAAGATTTTAGAAAAATCCTTTTTACATGAAACTATTCAAAACAACATAGTTTTGCTAGAAGATGGTAAGCTTACTTCACTTTCTAAAAGTGGCTCAGCAGTAACAGCCCCTACATCCAATATAGTCGGTTATGCGATCATGGGAACCACTTTAGCCATTTTATCTTTAGGTTTCTTTTTAACCCGTAAATCAAAAAGTACGATAAAATCATGAAACATCCATTTATTAGTCATAATAAAGTCAGAATGCACGATACAGATATGGCAGGAATACTTTATTTTCCTCGAATTTATCGCTTCGCTCACGACGCATTAGAAGATTTTTTAGAAGCGGAAGGGTATAATTTTGATTACATTTTTAAAAAAAATAATTTTGTTTTTGTAATTGCCCATTCTGAGGCAAATTATATCGTTCCCCTACATGTTGGTGATCAATTAGAAATCCAATTGAGTGTTGAAAGTATTGGTACATCCTCATTTACTTTTCACTATAATATCTATAGAATAACCCCTGAAAATAAAGAGCTTGCTGGAAACGCTAAAACTGTTCATGTTACACTCGATACAGATCGAAAAAAAATTCCTATTCCAGACAAATTTAAAATACATTTAAAAAAGTATTTTTTAGACGAAATTTAATATTTAAAATAATAATTTTACAGTTTATCAATAATAACACCCTTTATAAACAACAATTTTATTATTTTTATCAAAATTAATAGTTTTATTTTTAAAATCCTAAAAATTTGAAATGATTTTTATTTATAATAATTTTATTTATTAATAAAATTGTTTCTTTATTAGGTTTCTATGAAAAACACCTCTTTAATTAAAATTTTTATAACTATTTTTTTCGCAGCTTTAATTGGCTATCTAACTGACCCTAATGCCTCTATTTTTGGGGTGAAATACATTGAATTGTATCAATTAATTGGGCAGCTTTTTTTAAACGCTTTGACTTTAGTGATTGTTCCTTTAGTTGCAAGTTCCATTATTTTAGGTGCAGCAAGACTTGGATCTGATGGTTCCATGGGCACACTTGGCATGAGAACTTTTATCACTTTTTTTACCAATATCCTGATTGGTGTTTCCATAGGGTTAGTCATTAGTTTGCTGATAAACCCAGGTCAACATACTCAAAATTTAGCCATTGATTCTTCATTAAACAATTCTCAATTATCAGCTCTGACTCAGTTTGCCGTAGCAGAAACAACTTTTGATAAGATTGCTCAAATATTATATAAACTTATCCCTTCCAATATCCTAGCGGTCGCATCGCAAGGGCAAATGTTGGGACTTATTTTCTTTTGCCTACTATTTGGGTACTTTTCTTCTCAAATTCAAGAGGATGCGAGTAAAGTTGTTTTAAAATTTTGGGAAGGGATTTTTCAAATTATGATGAAAATCACCCATCTTGTTATGAAAGCATTGCCTTTTGGAGTTTTTGGACTAGTAGCAAAAGTTTTTGCAACAACTGGGCTTGATTCTTTGCTAAGTGTAGCCTTTTATACTTTAACGGTATTAATAGGATTATCTACTTACATGTTTATTGTCATGCCAATTATTTTAAAAATGAATGGAATTAGTCCTTTGCGTCATTTTAAAGCAATTAGCCCAGCTCTTGTAACAGCCTTTTCGACAAGTTCATCTGCCGCTACATTGCCTTTAACATTAGAATGTATAGAAAAAAATGCCCACGTTTCCAATCGAATTTCTAGTTTTACACTACCGTTAGGGACAACGTTAAACATGGCTGGCTCGGCTTTATTTATTATGATTGCTGTTTTATTTTTAGCTCAGGTAAATAACTACGATTTGTCCTATAGTTCTCTTGCCTTAATCTTTCTATTAACGACTTTTTCATCTTTTGGTTTGGCAGGTATACCTTCTGCTTGCTTAGTCGGTGTGGTATTAATTTTACACACATTAAAAATACCTGGCGAAAGTATTGGATTAATCCTTGCTACTGAAAGAGTCTTAGACATGTGTCGCACTGTAGTGAATGTTTATGGAAACACTTGCTCTACTGTCTTAATCGCTAAAGCCGATGGTGAGCCAAATATTTTAGTTAACGCAAGAGAGAGGTTGTAATGGGCAGACAAACCGTTGTTGTTGGAATGTCTGGAGGGGTTGATTCTTCAGTAACTGCTTTATTGTTAAAGCAACAAGGTTACGATGTTATCGGTTTATTTATGAAAAATTGGGAAGAAACCGATCAGTTTGGCAAATGCCGCTCTTCTTATGACTTTCAAGATGTTGAGCAAATTTGTCATCACCTCGATATTCCTTATTACACGGTAAATTTTGTTGAAGAATATAAAAACCTTGTATTTTCAAGCTTTATCAAAGATTTAGAGCAAGGTTATACACCAAATCCTGATATTTTGTGTAATCGGGAAATTAAGTTTAACGTCTTTTTAAAAAAAGCCTTAAGTCTAGGAGCTGATTTTTTAGCTACTGGACATTACTGTCAAAAAGCTCTAAATGAGCATGGGGAATATCAGCTACTAAAAGGTTTTGATGGCAATAAAGACCAAAGTTATTTTTTATACACCATTAATTCTCAAATTTTAGAAAAAGTTCTTTTTCCTATAGGGCATCTTTTAAAACCTGATTTAAGACGGATTGCAGAACAGCATCAACTCATTACTTTTAATAAAAAAGACAGTACTGGGATTTGCTTTATAGGTGAGCGTAACTTTAAACAATTCCTTAACGGTTATCTACCTTATACACCTGGCAATTTTGAGACTTTAGAGGGTGAAATACTTGGTCAACACGACGGTGTTGCCTATTATACTATAGGGCAAAGAAAAGGAATGGGTATAGGAGGAGCTGGAGAGCCCTGGTTTGTAGTTGGTAAAGATGTAAAAAGAAATGTCGTTTTTTTAAGCCAAGGTGTAACACATCCAGCCCTTTACGCTGATACTTTAAGAGCCAATGAATTGTTTTGGGTTTCCAAGCAAGGCCTTCCCTCTTTACCTTTTCAATGCAAAGCTAAAATTCGATATAGACAAGAAGATCAAGATTGCACGATTGAAGCAGAAAAAGAGGGCGTTATAAACGTACGTTTTCATAAGCCTCAAAGAGCCATTACCTCTAGGCAAGCCATAGTGTTTTATCATGAAAATGTTTGTTTAGGCGGGGGAACAATATTAGCTCCTGGCCCAAGTTATTATGAACAGAAAAGGGAAATGGCTTTGTCGAAGTAGTCTTAAAACTTTAAGTTCAAGAAGAGGTTTTCCCCTCTTCTTGAAATCAAACAAACCTTTAATCTATTATTAAACCTTCATCTTCATCAACACCGATTCGAGCGGACCAAACAGTATTTAAAAATTCCTCATATTGACGCAAATGCTCGATTGTCTTTGTTATTAAAGTTATTGCCTTTTGGTTATCTTCGTCAGCTTTTTGCTTTATAGCTACCATCCCTGGGTACGCATTAAAAAGGCCACGAGCAAATTTACTTTCATGAAGACAAAGCCCTTGATTATTTTGATAAAATTTTTTAATCGCATTCAATTTTTGAAGGAGAGTCTCGTAATTGCTTTTACCCGTTGCATTATCGATTTGCTTGAAGAAAGGGATTGTATGTTCTATGCTTAATCTTAAGTCCTCTGTAGTTTTTGCAATTTGCTTCTCTAAAGGTTTTGTTCCTTTAAATCCTGCAGCCATTTGCTGAAAAAAGTTGCGCTTTTGATGTGTGCCGGTAAATGCCCCTATTAGTAAGCCTATTAAAACAAAAGCACTCACAACCGCCATTATAGCCAAAACAGCGGGCGATAATATTATTCCGGCACTCCAAACAAAAAAAGTACCCAGTGCTAAGGCGGCAATAATGCCAATGCATAAAGCTACTCGTAAAATGGATCCAACAAGAGCCAAATTTTTCGTTTCTTTAGCAGTTTCTAATTCTACTTGTAAATATTTATAGGATTTTATTTTTTGAGGAATTGATTGAAAACGATCTAAGATATCGTTTTCAAAGGTTAGGGCTTTATTGGCAATCGTTAAATCATCGTGAGAAGGTCTAAAGCTATGAGCTATAGCAGCATCCAAGTGTTGGTCTAAAGCTTGCCGATAGGGATAAAATTCGTCTTCTGATAACGTTTTTACATCTTTTAACCATTTGACAACGGGTGGATCAAATAAATTATTGAGCGCATTTAAATTTTCATCATTCACCAAATAACGTTGTTGATCATAGATTACTTCAAAATTGAGTCCCATATAACCTCTTTAAAAAGAAAGCATTGTAACAGAAAATCAAAAAAATGTACAAAAAATTCTTTTAAAACCAGCGTGCAATACCCAATCTTACTCCCGCCGCTCTTAATCCATGTTTTTCTTTGGTTAAGCTTAAATTATAGGCAAACCCTAAGTTAAGCGACCATTTATCTCCTAAATCCCGTTCGATAAAACCGCCAAAAGAGGGACCTCGTGATTTACTTTTGAATAAACCAAGCCCTGAAATTTTAGTGTCTGTTCGGCTCCATGAATATTGAATAAAGCCCCCGACTCTCCATTTTTTTGCAAATTTATAATGCGCATCTAGACCAATATAAGGAGATTTTGAATAAAATTTTTCTTTTACACTTAAAATAGTAATAGGCATAGAACGATCGGGATATGGAACGTCAATGTGCGTGTTTAAATACGTATAACCATAACCGACCACAGGGGTAACACAAAAATTATCATTAAAAGGGATAAAGTGCCCTATTCCAATACCTGCCGTAACAATCTCCCCTTTTAAATTACCATATGTAATAAAGGGCTTTATACAAAAACCTTTATAAAAGGCCACGGTTGCATCAGCTCTAAGGCCAGGCATGTCTAATTTTTTTATCGTTTTATTTGACTCTAACACGTCTAAATGAATATAAGCTGGGCCTACATCAACCCTGCCTTGGATGTCAAGCTTTGGGAAAGCATATAGAGCGAAAGATAAACTTGAAAGTAACAGAGTTATTGCAAAAGTTATTGTTTTCATAAATGAGCCTCCTCAAAACTGAAGAAGTATTTTACTCAATTTTTAGAATTAATGTCTAATTAGCAAAATGTTTCGTTTTTTTGGTAAGGTGAGTTATTAATAGTAAAACCAGATAAAAGCTACTAAAAAAAATAAGGCTTAACACACCAAGTTCTAGGATTTGTTGAAACAATAGCCTTGTCCAATTTTCCGTATTAAAAACTATTAAAGAATAAATGGAATGTTGGAAAAAATAGCTTTCTAATACAACTGTTAAAGCAAAAGCGACTATTGCACTTTTAAGCAATAGTTTACTGTGATCTGACCAAATTAATCGTTTGAGAGGATAATCTTCAGAGATTTTGTTGGCTAATAAAAAAACATTTAAAAAAGCTGCTAAGCTTGTAGAAATGGCCACAGAAACAGCTCCCCATTGGAAGACAACTACAAATAAAAAATTAAATATAATATTGGCAATAATACTTTTTATAGAAGCTAAGGATGGAGATTTATAATCTTTTTTTGCGTAAAAAATCGAGGCTAAAACTGTGATTAAGCCCATCGGTACTATACCAAGTCCATAACCAATTAAACATAAACTCGTTTGTGATATTGATAGGGTTTCAAAATGTCCCCTTCCATAGAGCATATTTACGACAACTCCTGCAAGAGCCAGCATAGCAAACATAGATGGTATGAGAAAATAGTGCAGTTTCTCTATAGCATTTTTTATAACCTCTTCGAATTCTTTATGTTTACCGTTTTCTAAATATCTAGCTAAGGTAGGTAAGATAGTTGTAGAAATACCTATTCCAAATAAGGCTAAAGGCAATTGATGTATATGAATGGCATAGTTTAAATAAGCCGGTCCTTCTAGACTTGCCAATCTAGCAAAGATAGAATCTAGGGCTGTATTTATCTGCATGGCACTTACTCCCAATACTCCAAAAGAAACAGAAGCTAACATTTTTCTCATAGCTTTAGGAAATAAGTTGATTTGAAAAAAAGTTTTCCAATCACAATATTTACAATAATAAATAAGGCTTTTTACAAAAACAAAAAGCCATTGAAGAATATAAGCAATAACAATTGCAATCGACAAGGCTTTTCCAGCTTTTAATAAATCAGCATCTTTGTAAATCCAAATCGCTAAGATCCAGACGACATTAGTAAGTAATGGGGCAATACTTGGTATAAAAAAATCTTTCTCACATTGTAATAAGGCGCTACTAATCGTGTATAAACAAATAAAGACAACACCTGGCAACATAATCATCATGTAGTAGCAAATTTGATAGTTGGCTGGGGATAATAAACCATTGCTACTAAAGTAAAATAGACTTGAACATAGCAAAATTACAATCGCTACTAAAATGGCAAATACTGAAAAAAGAATATCTCGATAAAAAAAAGCTGCTTGCTGCGGCGATTTTGAGCGTTCCATTTCAAAATAAGGGATAAATCCATTTAATAAAGCGCCTTCACCAAAAATACGTCTGAATAAATTAGAAAAACGAAAGGCAACTAAAAATGCGGCAATTGCAGGTTCTGTACCAAAACAAAATGCCATAGACAAATCTCGAATAAATCCACCTATTCGACTTAAAAAAGTCCCTGTTAAAAAACTTTTCATCGCTTTAGAAAACGAATCTGAAGGGGCTAAAATTTCTTCATTCTGTGTCATTATAAATCTTTAAATCTCTTGTAATAATTGTTTAAAACGATAAGCATTCTGAAAAGAAATTTTATATAAATCAGAGTCAGATAATTGGATTTCTGTTTGCCATTTTTGCAAGACAGAAGGAAAATGACTGGAGTTTGTAAACTCTTTATGAAATTGGTCAGAAAAAGGTTTTCGGTATTTTTTTGACAAATCCTTATTGTAATAAAAATCAGATCCTATCGCGCAATAGTCGATGCCCACTATATTAATTAAATGTCTTAAGTGTTTTGTTAAATCATCAAAATTTTGCCCTATAAATGATTTAATAGCCGTTAGTCCAATTATCCCTTTACAATTGGCAATCTCTTTAATAATTTCATCAGGTAAATTCCTCACTACACTACAAATCGAACGAGTATTTGAATGACTAGCTAAAATTTTTAAAGTCGGACAAGATTTATACTTATAGGAGATTATTTGAAAAGCCAAGTTATCACTTGCATGACTTAAATCAATAGCAATACCAATTTCTGCAAATAGATCTAAGGCCTTTTTTCCATCTTCTTTTAATCCAATTGTAGTATTAGCCCCTCCCCCAAATCTATTTTCTTCATTCCAAGTTAATGACACATAAAATATAGGATTTTCAGCATGTATTTGCTTGATGAATTCTAACCCCTTTACTAATTCTGTTTGGCTAGAGATAGCCAATGACAAATTTTCAATGGCCATTAAGCAACCAATTTTATCCTTTTGTAATTCCTTATTTAGATGATAAAAATCGGAATGTTTCGAAGGAAGCTTTTTAAAAAGCCCTAGTTGTTTTTTGAATATAGTTTCATTTGGGAATTCATCGAAAAAAGCAAATGTTTGTACGGAAACCTTGCCATTTTTCAATTGATTGTAAGAGCATCGTGACTTAGAATCAAAAATTGTTCTCTTTTCATTCTTTGAAAGGTATAGTAAGCTATCACAATGTAAATCAAATATTGTTAATTCTTTCATTAGTTGAGGGTTTTCTTGTTTATTAGCGCTTTTACATTATTTATTTTAACTTTGTTAACAAGTTTAAGCGAACCTTCGAAAACAAATTTACTTTTTTCTTTAAGTAGTGAAACATCTTTTGCCATAAGTTTGGCTTTTTATTTTGCTATTGTATTAGCTATAATTCAAGTTTCGAAAAATGAAAATTTTACTAAGAATCGCTCTTTGCTTTTTACAAATGTTGCTTTATGTTTCTATTTCATTTTTTACTATCAAGTTTTAAAGGCCGATAATTTTTGGTATGACTTATTGCCTTCATTATATTCCACTTTAACTTCCCTTTGGATGTATAGCCTTTACTTTTTAGGATTATTTCTCCATTTATATATAAGGATAAATTATAAGCGTCATAGACAAGAAGATTATTCTTTAATATTTTTTTTATTCCCCTTTATCATTCCTTACCTACTAGTTACCTTTAGTATTGACTTTTCATTTTTAATCAATCCGAACCTATCCACCTATTATTTAGGCTTTATTGTTCTTGGCATTTCAATAGTATCTCTTATCGCTTTTCCTTATATAATCCAAAAAATTTGGCAAACAGAGCCCATACAAGATCCCATTTTAAAAGATAAATTTACTGCGATATGCCATAAATGCCAATTTTCACATGGAGGAATTAAAAATTGGACAATTATGAAAAGCGGTTATACTGCAGCCATTGTTGGACTTGTTTCAAAGTTTCGTTATATAATTTTTACCCCTAGAATATTAAAGGATTTTTCTCATGATGAGTTAGAAGCTATTCTAATCCATGAAATTGGTCATCATCATTATCGTCACCTGTTTTATTATCCATTAATTTTTTTAGGATTACTTATTATTTTTCTATTAATAAGTCCATTTGTTGATAATTTTTCTATTCCAAACACTTTACAGTTAGCTATTTACATCCCACTTATTGTCATTTATGTCCGTTTTATATATGGCTTTTTTTCAAGAAATTTTGAAAGGCAAGCTGATAGCTACATCGCAACCATTGGTTATCCGGTTGATCATCTAATAACTGCTTTAGATCACGTAGGAAAAGTAACTGGAAATACACATAACCATCCTAATTGGCATCATTATAGTATTCAAGAAAGAATAAATTTTTTGAATGCTATTAAAGAAAATCCTAAAGTTATTGAACAATTAAATTATAAAATTAAATTTGCTCTTCTTATCTACCTATCGGTACTAATCCTTTTTTTGCTGCTTATTCTATGGATTAACAACAACAATTTGTTGTAGGTAAAATTGTAAAAAGAATAGTGAAGTGTTTAGATTAGTAGCATTTGAAGAAAAAAAATTCTCCTGATAATGTATACGATTTAGCTAAAAGGATTTTTATGCAGTTAGAGGAACTAAAACAAATCTACCAAACAATTAAAGATCAAGCCTTAGAAGATTATAAAGAATTTTTAAAATTTCCAAGTATTAGTTCTGAAAAAGAACACAAACAAGACGTGCGAAATTGTTGTGAATGGTTAAACAACTATTTAATAAACGCTGGGCTTACTACAGAGATCATTGAAACAGCCGGTCATCCTGTCGTTTTAGCATCTTACGAAAAAGCTAAAAATCAACCAACTCTCCTCATCTATAATCATTACGATGTACAACCTGTAGATCCAATAGAATTGTGGAAAACTCCCCCTTTTGAGCCTACTATTCGAGATGAAAAAATCTATGCCAGAGGCGCCCAAGATAATAAAGGGCAATGTTTTTATACCATTTTAGCCATTAAAACATTATTACAGGTCACCAAAGAACTACCAATCAACATAAAAATCTGTATAGAAGGAGAGGAAGAATTTGGAAGTTTTGGCTTATCTTCTATCTTAAAAAGTCATAAAGAAAAATTTAAGGCAGATTATTTAGCTATAGTTGATGTTGGTATTCCCAGTATGCAAAAACCTGCTTTAACTTTGGGAGTTCGTGGTATCACCACTATGGATATTACCATAGAAGGTACTTCTACCGATTTGCATTCAGGAAGTCATGGTGGATTAGCCTTTAATCCCATTCATGCTTTAGTTGAATTGTTAGGAGCTTTAAGAGATAAAAATGGCCGCATCACAATACCTGGCTTTTACGATGATGTACAAGAATTAGATGAAAATACAAAAAAGCAATTTAACTTTAGTTTCGATGAGAGTGAGTATTTAAAGTCATTTGGTGCTGAAGCGTCGGGTGGAGAAAAAAATTATTCTCCTCTTGAAAGAGCATGGACGAGGCCAACCCTCGAAATTAATGGTATTACCGGAGGCTATTCTGGATATGGTTTTAAAACTGTTATTCCAGCTAAAGCTAGTGCCAAAGTTTCTTGTCGCTTAGTACCCAATCAAGATCCAAAAAAAATTGGCCATTTAGTAAGCGATTATTTGCAAAAGATTGCTCCAAAAGGAGTCAAAGTACAAGTTTTTAATCATCCAGGTGGGGGAAAAGCTGTCCGAGTCAGCCCTAATTCATTAGTTGTTAAAGCTTTTGCCCAAGCATACACTCACGTATTCAATAAAGACTGTGATTTTTCTTTAGAAGGTGGATCAATCCCTATTATTCCAGAACTTTGCCAAGCAAGTGGCGCTGAAGTCGTTTTAGTAGGGCTTGGCCTAAATGAAGATAATATTCATGCTCCAAATGAACATTTTAGTTTAGATAGAATAGAAAAAGGTTTTTTAATTATAGCAAATGCCATTCAATTATTAGCAAACAAACAAATAAGTAAATAAATAGGTGACATATGAAAAAAAAGCACATTTTTGCTCTTTTAGTCTGTACGCTATTTTCGTTGGGATCTATTTCTCACGCAGTAGAAAATGCTGCTATACAAGTCGAAAATGATTTCAGAGCTGTAGCTAAAAAAGCAATTCCAGCTGTTGTTTCCATTCGTGTAAAAAGCGGAGTTAAAAGCAATTTAGATAGCTCTGCCGATCCAAATGATATTTTTGGAGATGATTTTTTTCGTTTTTTCTTCCGTTTTCCAAATGATATCCAAAAACAGCCAACGGTAGGCCAAGGATCTGGCTTTATTGTTTCAGAAAATGGCTATATTTTAACAAACAGCCATGTAGTAAAAGATGCTGATGAAATAACAATTACTACAAATGATGGTAACCAATATTCAGGAAAAGTAATTGGTCAAGATCCAAATACAGACATAGCTGTCGTAAAAATTGAAGCCAATAATCTCCCTTTTTTAGAACTTGGTAATTCTGATCATTTAGAAGTTGGTCAATGGGTAATAGCAATAGGTAATCCATTAGGTTTACAAGCTTCTTTAACTGTCGGTGTTGTTAGTGCAAAAGGAAGAAATAATTTGGACCTTGCTCGAATTGAAGATTTTATTCAAACTGATGCAGCTATTAATAGAGGAAATTCCGGTGGCCCTTTATTAACAATGGATGGAAAAGTTATAGGTATTAACACTGCAATTGCATCCAATGGTGGCACTGGAGGCTATATGGGCATTGGTTTTGCCATACCAAGTAACATGGCAAAATATGACATGGAACAAATCCTTGATAAAGGAAAGGTCTCAAGAGGGTATATTGGTGTTGTATTACAACAAATTGATTATGATTTAAGCTTAGCTTTAGGTTTGCCAAAAGTTGAAGGGGCACTAATTGCAGAAATTGCAAAAGGCTCTCCAGCAGAAAAAGCAGGCTTGCAGCAAGGTGATATAATTATTAAGTTTAATAATAATCCAGTTCAAAATGTTGGTTCATTTCGAAATGCAATTTCCATGATGTCACCTGGAACTTCTTTGCAATTGCAAATCTTAAGCCAAGATAAAACACCTAAAGACGTTCAAGTTACTATTGCTGAGTTTCCAGGATCATTAACGGAAGTAACTTCGACAGCTTCTGTTGAAGAAAATAAGTTAGGCATTGAAGTACAGAATATAACGCCCGATTTAGCTAGAAGCTTAAATCTTGATCAAACAACTAAAGGGGTTGTTATTAGCAAAATTAAAACTAATAGCGTTGCCAATTGGGCAGGCTTAAAGAAGGGGATGTTAATTATTAGTGTTAATCAAGCTCCCGTTCATTCAGCTGAAGAATTTAATGCAGCTATAAAAAAAGCTGATTCCAACAAGCCTATTCTTTTGTTAGTTAAATCTGGTGAGATAGTTAGATATCTTTCTTTAAAAGCTTCTTAGGATAGTTTAAGAAAGTCCTTTTTGGATTAGATCCAAAAAGGACTCCTCAAGTTTGGCGGTTTTTTTAAGCTGCCTTTCTAAATATCGCTGAAATCATTGGTTTAGTCAATCTAAGATTAATAATTTCTAGAGGATTCTCTATTAGAAAGAGTCGCTCTTCATTTGCTAAAGCAAATTTCGAGCTCTAATATATTTATCTGTTCTTCCCCTAGTTCCTTTCAGTCACTAGGGGCTTTAAACAGGCGCTCTAACGAGCTTTATTGGAAAAAGTTTGTAGAGAGTTTCTTAAATGAAGCCTGTAATGAGCTTCAGGAAATTGCGGGAAAGATGTAGGCTTTAGATGTCTATAAAGAAAAGTAATTACATAGCTCGTTAGAGCGTCTGTTTAAAGCCCATAATGACCAGTAGGGAATTATGGGTAAAACCAAACAAGAAATGAGAGCTCGAAATTTGCTTTAGCAAATGAAGAGCGACTCTTTCTGATAGAAAATAAGAAACAATTAATCTTGGTTTTAGCTATTGCTTACAGAACAAGGTCTCCAAAAAGAGATCAAATATATTTTTTTGAGAAGATTTATAATTATTTATTCGTTCATTCGTGGTTGTTTGAAACGTATAATTTATGGATTTTCTCTTTTTTTTTATTTAAATTTTTTGATATTTAAAAAACCGCCAAACTTGAGTCCTTTTTGGATTAGATCCAAAAAGGACTAAAAATTTATCTCAATCTAATATCTAGATAAATGAAAACTTTTGATGGATTGGAGATGGGATTCTCTCTTCGAAACTTCTTTGATGCCAATATGGATAGATAGGAGTATACTCACTTGCCTTATCCAGTCTTTTTATTTGCTCTTGGGTTAAATTCCATCCCACAGCACCCAAATTTTGCTTTAATTGCTCTTCATTGCGAGCCCCTAAAACAATATTTACAACCGTTGGTCTTTGCAATAACCAATTCAAAGCAACTTGTGCAACAGTTTTATTTATTTCTTGTGATATTTCTTCTAAAACGTCCACAATATTATATAAATATTCTTGATCAACAGGAGGGCCACCTTCTGCGCCGCCTGATTTTAATCTACCTTCTTCTAAAGGTTGCCCTCTTTTAATTTTCCCCGTTAATCTTCCCCAACCAAGAGGACTCCAAACCATTAAACCAACGCCTTGATCGATTCCTAAAGGCATTAGCTCATCTTCATATTCACGACCGACTAATGAATAATAACCTTGGTAAACAACATAACGGGATAGACCGTAACGATCTGCCATAGCTAAAGATTTCATCAAATGCCAACCCGAAAAGTTGGAACAACCAATATAGCGAATTTTGCCACTTTGAATTAATGTCTCTAGTGTTTTTAAAGTTTCTTCAACTGGTGTCAATGCATCAAAGCCATGCATAAAATACACATCGATATAGTCTGTATTCAAACGTTTGAGGCTAGCTTCACAAGCTTGCAAAATATGATAGCGCGATGAACCTTTATCATTTGGTCCCTCCCCCATTGTAAAAGTCGTTTTAGTTGATATTAAGACTTTATCACGCCTCCCTTTAATAGCTTTTCCAAGGATAGTTTCTGAAGCTCCTTCGGAATAGATATCAGCTGTATCAAAAAAATTAACTCCTGCATCTAAACAAATATCGACAAGTTTTGTGGCTTCTTGCACATCTGTAGATCCCCAACGCTTAAAAAACTCGTTTGTTCCACCAAAAGTGGCTGTTCCAAAACTCAAAACTGGAACTTTTAAACCTGATTTTCCTAAAGATCTATATTCCATATTCTCTCCCCTTTGCAAAAAACGGATTTTGCCTGAATGTTTAGAAAAAAGAAATCGAAACAATGTACTCAGATATTTTGAAAAGGGGTGCATTGTTTTTAAGTAGTTAAAGAAAAGGGAAAGGCAAATCAAGGTTATTGCAAGAACCTTTAACTTAAAAAAACATAAGCTAAAGGTTCTTTTTATCTCTAAAAAGATTAATTAAAATGCTGGCGCAATAGAACCTTTGTAGTGATTATTTAGAAAATCTTTAATTTTCTCAGATTGTAAACTTTGCTTAATTTTTAAAAAGATTTCGTTGTTATTCTCTTCCTTTCTAATAGCCACGACATTACTGTATAGACTAGTTTTATCTTCCAAACCTATCGCGTCAGTTAATGGAGATAAATTTCCTTGTAAAGCAAAATTAGTTGTAATCGCAGCTACAGTTACATCATCTAAAACTCTTGGAAGTAAGGCTGAATCAATTTCTAGAAATTGAAGTTTTTTTTCATTTTTGATGATGTTAAGAGTTGTTACATTTAAATGTTCTGCATTTAATTGAATTAAGCCATATTTTTCTAATAACAAGAGTGCTCTTGCTTGATTTGTTGGATCAGCTGGTATGGCTACAGAGGCATGACTTTTCAAATCTTTCAAATCTTTTATTTGTTTGGAATATAAGCCCATTGGCTCTATATGAACTTTACATAAAGTATCTAAACTATATCCAAATTCTTGACATTGTAATTGTAAAAAAGGAATGTGTTGAAAAAAGTTTAAATCAACTTCTTTATCATGCAAAGCTCTATTTGGAGTATTGAAATCTTCAACAACAATAATATCTAATAGAATACCATCTTTTTTTAAATCGTCAGATATCTGTTCTATTATTTCGGCATGAGGAACTGCAGTAACTGCAATCTTAACTACATGCTGATGATTATCTGAACAGGAAAATAAACAAAAAAAGCTCAATAAAATAGCATACAAGCGATACATTTAGACTCCCCTCTTTGCATTAATTTTTTTACTTATAGAATTTCCGAGCCATTGAACAAGTTGTACTAACAGTAGTAAAATTGCGACAGTTACAAAAATAATAAATGGATTAAATCTTTGATATCCATATTGAATGGCTATTTTACCAAGGCCTCCGCCTCCCATAGTTCCAGCCATGGCACTGTAGCTTATTATATTAATAACTGTTGTCGTTATTCCTAAAGTTAAAGAAGGCAAACTTTCAGGAATCAAAACTTTTGTGATAATTTGCATTTGATTTGATCCCATAACTTTAGCGGCATCTATTAAATGACGATCTATTTCTAGCAAAATTCCTTCAACAACCCTTGCCAAAAAGGGAATAGCAGCAATTGTCAAAGGAACAATTGCAGCTGTTGTTCCAAGACTTGTACCAACGATCAACCTTGTAAATGGGATAATTGCAATCATTAAAATGATAAAAGGAAATGAACGTCCTACATTGACAAAGGCACTTAAAAAACGGTAAACATTTTTATTTTCCCCAATGTGATTAGGACTTGTAATTGTTAAAAGAATTCCTAACGGAATTCCAAATGTACATGTCAAAAGGGAAGAGACAATAACCATGTAGATTGTATTCCAAAGTTCTTTAGGAATAAGTTGTATGATTAAATTCCAATCGTGAATATTCATTCCATTACCTCAAACTTGATCTGTTTGTTTTTTAAAAAAGAGAGGGCAAGTTCTTGTTGATGACTATTACCGATCACTTCAATCAATAATCGACCTACTAAACGATCTTGAATATTGTCGATTGAGCCGGCTAAAATATTAATTTGTAAATCGAGCTGTTTAATAAGTTGTGAAATAATTGGCTCTTGGGCATCTTTGCCAAGGAAATATAGCCTCAAAAATAATGTATTAGAATTAACCATCCGTTGTTTTAAAGACTGAGGTAAATCTTCTTGATTTTCTTGAATTAGATTTTTAGTAAAAACTTCTTTAGGATTGGTAAATATTTCTGTGGTTTTATCTAATTCGATAATTTTTCCATGAGATAAAACTAACGTTCGATCACAAATTTTTTTGATCACATGCATTTGATGCGTAACCATTACTATGGTCAGGTTGAGTTCTCGATTTAACTTTTGTAAAAGTTCTAAAACTGACTGGGTAGTTTTAGGATCTAAAGCTGAAGTTGGTTCATCACAAAAAACAATAGTTGGGTAATTTGCTAGAGCCCTCGCTATTCCAACGCGCTGTTTTTGCCCCCCACTTAATTGAAGAGGATAATGATTTTCTCTTCCTTTTAAATCGACTAAATCGATGAGTTCCTCGACTCTTTTTTCAATTTTGTCTTTAGATATACCTTGAATCTCTAAAGGAAATGCAATGTTTTCTCTAACTGTTTTAGAAGTAAACAATTGAAAATGTTGAAAAATCATCCCCATTGAAGTTTTATATGAGGAATGGGGGATAGATTTTCCCTCTTTTTTAAAAAGAATTGTTCCAGAGGAGGGATTTTCTAAACCTACTAAGCAACGCAATAAAGTAGTTTTTCCAGCACCACTTGATCCTATAATACCAAGAATTTCCCCTTGATAGACATCAAATGTTAAATTATCTAAGACGGGCTTTTTATCTTGGTTACTAAAAAATTTAGTAAGCTGTTTAATGGAAGTGCAAATTTTGTTCATAATTATATAACGGTTTAAATTTAAAAATAAGATATGAAGGCGTTATTGTATGCCCTAAGGCATCAACGAAATGGGAAAGGATGCGTTACGAATAATTAGAAAAATAATCATTAATTTCTTTTTGCTTCTAAATTTATGGCCACTTGAGCACTAAAAAAAAGAGTTTTTTTATCTATTAATTTAAACAAAATACCAAAAGCGATCGATAAAACTGGCATAGTTATAGCTACAATAATTGGAGTTGCGACAAATGCTGAAAGGGCAAATACGCCTATAGGTGACAATGCGACGGCAAGACCTACTGCTGCGATGGCAATTGTTTTGGCGACCGATTTATTGAATAGCTTTGCGTCTTTATTTCTTTCTTGCGTTACAAGATTTGTTCTTTCTACAAACGAACTTGGAACTTGAAAAAAACTCATAAATGCTCAAATATTTTAAATTATTACTTAGAAAGGATAAAACTTAATTATCTTAATTGCAATAATTTAATTAACTCTTGAAAGGAAGGAGTGGAGCGAATTAAATCAAAATCACTAGCGTTAATCATGGCGCGAGGATTCGGTAAACCTAATTGAATTGATCCTTTCAACCATCCAACGGCTGACTTAGAATCATTTTCTCTTGCATAGCAGGCAGCATTGATAAAGGCGACTTGATAATTGGGCTCCTCTTTATAGATTTTTGTTCCCCATTTTATGGCCTCTTTCCAATATCCACAATCATAGGCTAATTTTTGTAAATATTGTAAAGACTCTTGATCTAAATGAACATTTATCGAAGATAGTAAATCATACGCCTCTTTTTTTTTCTGGATCTGGTCTAAAAGAGTAGCTAGTTGTTGCGTGGCTGCTCTATATAAAACTCCTTTCCCTGATTTGGAACGAATATCTTTTAGTTTTTCTATTGCTAATTCCGTTTGATTAGATTGAATATCCTCTTGAATGGATTTAAAATTATCCTGCAATCTTACATCTTTATCTTCTTTAGTAACTTGTCGAATAGCTTGCCAAGAGCGATAATTTTCAAATGCTAATATTAAGAATAGAACACCACCTAAGATGGACTGAATCATGAAAAAGGAAATGCTAGCTAAGGTAGCTAATAAAATGCTTACAAATAATGCAATTTTTATACCAGAAATTCCAAATAAACTTTCTAAAAAAACTGAAATTAATTTTCCTCCGTCTAATGGCAAAATGGGAAACAAATTGACAATTGTCCAAAAAATATTGGCTACAAAGGTATAGTAAAGGGCGTATCCTAAGTAGGGATTGTTTTGTCCAATCTTCATGTAAAGAACATTTGCTATTAATGCTAAAACAAGACCAAATAATGGACCGTTAAACACAATTAAAAATTCTTGCCATTTTTTGAGTTCTGGGCCTTCTCTGCTTGTTTGTCCACCCATTCCAACTAATTCAATCTTAGCTTTTTGTTTAAAAGCAACAGCTGTGATGGCATGACCAAATTCATGAAACAGAACGGAAATAAAAACTATACCTACCCAAATTAGTATAAAAGGGAGCCGCTCTTTAAAACTTGACCCATTATCCGTGCTCATGAAGGCAATTAAAAAAGCAATTAGCCAAAAAAAGGGTTGAATTTCAACAGTTATGTTTTTTTTTCTCATTTAAACCTTCATAAAATCATTTGATTTTAAGTTTAATAGCCTTAAGTTCTTTTTTGCAATGCTTCTTGAACCGTTAATCCAAGCTTAGCTGGCGAATCTGTCACTAAAACTTTAGCGTCTTTTAAAGCATTAATCTTATCAATGGCACTCCCTTTTCCACCTGAAATTATCGCACCGGCATGACCCATTCTCCTTCCGGGAGGCGCTGTAACACCAGCAATAAAGGCAGCGACTGGTTTGGAACAATTTTTTTTTATCCATTCTGCCGTTAATTCTTCCGCTTCTCCACCAATTTCACCAATCATTAGAATAGCTTCAGTTTGATCGTCCTTTTCAAATAATTCCAGTATGTCAATAAAATTAGTTCCATTTAAAGGATCTCCTCCGATCCCCACACAGGTAGATTGACCAAGTCCTAATAAGGTAGTTTGCCAAACAGCTTCATAAGTTAATGTTCCAGAGCGAGAAACTATACCAATTTTTCCCTTTTTATGAATATAACCTGGCATAATTCCGATTTTACATTCACCAGGAGTTATAACACCGGGACAATTTGGACCAATTAAACGGCTCGTTTTACTAGCTTTTAATCTTTGCGAAACTTCAAGCATATCTTTAACTGGTATTCCTTCTGTAATACAAACAATTAAAGGGATCTCTGCTTCTTCAGCTTCTAAAATTGCATCCGCTGCAAAAGGAGGCGGTACAAAAATCATTGTCGCTTGGCAATTCGTTGCCCGTTTAGCCTCTAAGACGGTATCAAAAATTGGTAAATTAAGAAATTGTTGTCCCCCTTTTCCAGGTGTAACGCCCCCAACAAATTTGGTACCATATTCTA